>JAEEGL011219464.1_pt1 | contig 24261 bp, 26 predicted proteins | sample 9134231 | NCBI WGS metagenome assembly JAEEGL01 (sample SAMN16246548, study PRJNA631951) | gut metagenome | biome: gut microbiome; feature: rumen; material: fiber-attached | host: Bos | place: Iran: Karaj | collected 2018-10
AGAAATCAGCGAGGCACTTGAAATAGTAAAAACGTCAGCCTATACGGATACGGAATTAGCAGCGTATAGAAAATATTGGCTTGACATCAGCACAGAAAAATCTGCTATTCAAGGTGCTGAAAAAAGAGCCGAAGAAAAAGGACGACAAGAAGGACGAGAAGAAGGCAGATTGGAAGAAAGGTTAGCGATTGCCCGAAACCTCAAACAAATGGGAATATCTATTGTAGATATTGTTAAGGCTACCCAACTTTCTGAAGCCGAAATCAACAAACTGTAATATAAAAACTTACACCTTAAAATATAATATATTGACTATATTTTTTAAAGTATGGTCTAAATAGTTATTATGTCCTCTTCCAATACTTCAAGAATAGCGAAAAATACTTTACTACTCTATTTCCGTATGCTCCTAACGATGGGAGTGTCGCTGTACACGAGCAGGGTAATACTCAACGCTCTTGGAGTAGAAGACTACGGAATCTACAACGTTGTGGGCGGTGTTGTGGCAATGTTCGGAATATTGAGCGGCTCACTGTCGGCTGCAATAAGCAGATTCATAACATTTGAACTCGGCAAGGGAGATATTGACAAACTAAAAAGAATATTTTGCACATCAGTTAACATACAAGTAATTCTAATTGCGATAATTACCATATTGATGGAAACCATTGGCATTTGGTTTCTTAACAACAAAATGGTAATTCCTGAAGAAAGGCTTGTCGCCGCAAATTGGGTGTTTCAATTTTCAGTAGTAACATTTGCACTCAACCTTCTTAGCGTACCATACAATGCAGTAATCATCGCCCACGAAAAAATGTCGGCGTTTGCTTATATCAGCATTATTGACGTTACGCTGAAATTAATTGTCGCATTTATAATCGCTTATAATCCTTTCGATAAACTCGTTTATTATGGATTGCTAATAATGATTTGCGGAGTAATAAATCGCTCTATTTATGCGATTTATAGTAAAAGACATTTTGAGGAAGCAACTTATCGAATGATTTTTGATAAGGGATTAATGAAGGAGATGTTTGGGTTTGCGGGGTGGAATTTCTTTGGGGCCGGATCGGCATTGATAATGAAACAAGGCGTTGACATATTGGTGAACACATTTTTTGGTGTGAAGGTGAATGCTGCGCGAGGAATTGCAAATCAAGTTGATAATGCAATTAATTTATTTGTAAACAATTTCACAACAGCGATAAATCCACAAATTATAAAGTCTTACGCATCAAATCAAAAAGATTATTTATTCAACCTAATGTTCAGAGGTGCAAAATTTTCATATTTTCTTGTGATGATTTTTGCAATTCCGATAATATGTGAAACACATTTTATATTGACCTTATGGCTGAAAAATTTTCCTGATCATACAATACAATTTGTTCAATTGTCCATAATTGTGATTATGATATATGTGCTTACTAACACGTTGGTAACGGCGATGTTAGCAACAGGAAATATAAAAAAATATCAATTGATTGTCGGAGGATTGGGGATGCTTGTTCTTCCGATAGCATGGGTATTTTTTTATTTCGATTATCCACCTGAAATGTCATACGTTTCAAATATAATTATATTCGTTGCTCAATTAATTGCAAGACTGTTTCTTATGCGAGAAATGATTCAAATGTCAATAAAAAAATATTTGTCTGAAGTTTTGTTGTGGACAATGCTAACAACTGTAATCGCATTTCCAATTCCATACATTTTAAGTTGTCTTATTGAAGAGTCTTTTATAAGATTTATAACCGTTACAGGTGTAAGCATTGGAATCTCCGCACTTACAATTTTTTTCATCGGATTAAAAAGTGAAGAGCGAATATTTGTCAGAAATCAAGCAGACATTTTTTTGAAAAAAATCATTCCGCATAAAAATGAGAATTAAATCGCTGATAAAAAAAACATTTGCCTTAATTTTTCCACCTAAGAAGATAGTGGCAAATATAGTTTCGCTTGCTCAGACAGATTTGTTAAACGGCAAAACTGCGCTGATTACAGGAGGAACAAGTGGTATAGGGAAAGCAATTGCGATGGCGTTTTTAAATGCGGGGGCAGATGTGATAATCACGGGCAGAAGTATCGAAAAAATGCTGCATACCGCAGAAGAATTGTCGCAAAAATATCCACAACGGCAGGTTTTCGGCATTGATTTGGACAACACAAAGGTTGAAACATTTCAAACTAAGTTGTCAGAGATACAAAAACTTATAGGAGGAAAACATATCGAAATACTTGTAAATAACGCCGGAGTTAACAGCGGAGATGGATATAATTGCAACGAGAAGGATTATGACGGAATTTTGGATACAAATTTAAAAGGTGTGTTTTTCTTGTCGAGGGTAGTAACCGAATATATGATTGACAACAATATTCAAGGCAACATTCTTAACATTGCATCTTCATCAAGCCTTCGACCGGCAACTTCACCGTATATTATCAGCAAATGGGGCATCAAAGGTCTTACAGTGGGATTTGCAAAAAAAATGATTAAACACGGAATTGTTGTCAACGGTCTTGCACCAGGTCCCACTCTTACGCCCATGTTGATGAAAGAGGATTCTGACAATATCGCTATTGCAAATAATCCATCGGGACGATTTGCTATGCCGGAAGAAATTGCAAATATGGCTGTCATATTAACAAGTGGTTTGGGAAGAATGATTGTCGGCGACATCATTTATATGACTGGAGGTGCAGGTACAATTACCGTGGATGACGTAAATTATTAGAAAATGGAACAGTACAAATATTATACAGATGAAGTAAATACGCAAATATTGCTTGCACTGTTGAAGGCGCACAATATCAGGCGTGTAATTGTTTCACCCGGAGCCACAAACACGGCCTTGGTTGGCAGTATGCAACATGATAATTTCTTTGAAATGTATTCATGCGTTGACGAACGTTCTGCTGCGTATATGGCGTGTGGGATGGCGGAAGAAAGCGGAGAACCAGTCATTCTTAGTTGTACTGGAGCAACGTCGTCAAGAAATTATATGCCTGGTCTGACAGAGGCGTTCTATAGGAAACTGCCAATTCTCGCAGTTACATCGTCGATGGCGAGTAACCGCCTCGGACATTTGTACGCGCAATTTACCGACAGGAGTACACCACCGTCTGATTGTGTAAAAAAATCATATCTCCTCCAAATTGTTAAAGACCAAGAGGACTATTGGGATTGTACTGTTAAGACAAATGACGCAATACTAGAACTGACACACGGCGTTTCCGGACCAGTACATATCAATTTGGAACGCTCTTTTTCAAATGTATTTCCTGTCAAAGAACTCCCAAAAGTTACAGTCATAAAACGATTTGAAACAATAGCCGCAAATGATGAGATTCCACAAGGAAGAATAGGCGTTTTTATTGGACAACACAAGAAAATGTCTGTGGAAGAATCAGCTACCATAGATGACTTTTGCGAAAAATACGACGCCGTTTTGCTTGCAGATAAAACAAGTGGCTATCACGGCAAGTGTACCTCTGCAAGTGCTTTACTTGCAACACAAGAAGGTTTAGAACAAGATTTTAGTGTCTTTGATTTGATAATTCACATCGGAGAAATATCAGGAGATTATTACACGATAGGCAACATTAGACCAAAAGAAGTTTGGAGAGTTGCTCCGGACGGTATTATTCGCGACAGATTCAAGAAACTGACAAGAGTATATCAAATGGATGAAATAACATTTTTCCGCAGTTTTTCAGAAAAAAAATCAAAAAAATCTTCTATAAATATAACCAATTGGGAAAAACGCTATCAGTTCGTAAAACAAAATATTCCTGGAATACCATTTTCGACCATTTGGATAGCAAATTTTTTAGCGAATGAAATTCCAGCAGGTTCGATTCTGTATTTGAGTATCTTGAACGTGTTGCGTGCATGGAATTTTTTTGAAACGGATAAAAGCATTGACACGATATCAAACGTTGGCGGTTTTGGCATCGACGGCATGACATCTTCACTGATTGGCGCATCACTTGTGAATCCTCAAAGATTATGTTTCGGCATTACAGGCGACTTGAATTTCTTTTATGACTTGAATGCTTTGGGAAATCGTCATGTGGGTTCAAACGTCAGAATTTTGCTGATAAACAACGGACACGGACAGGAATTTAGAACGTATAAACACGCAGCGAATCTTTTGGGCAATGAAACAGAGCCGTATATATCAGCAGCAGGACATTTTGGAAACAAGTCTGCTGTTTTGGTGAAAAGTGTAGCGGAAAGTCTTGGATACAAATATCTTACAGCATCCAATAAGGAAGATTTTATGAACGTTTATTCGGAATTTGTAACATCAGAACAAATTAATAGTCCGATAATTTTTGAAGTTTTTACGGAGAATGACCATGAACATGATTCCCTGAAACTCATTAGAAACATTCTTCCAAAATCAGTAGAATCAAAAATTAAAGATACTGCAAAAAGTATTTTGGGTAGCAACGGAATCAAGTTTGTAAAAAAAATTGTCGGAAAGTAAAAAAGATTTGCTGTTGCAAGATTTATTTCATACATTTGAGCCGTTAAAATTTGAACAATTATGATGGCAACAACGAGCATAAAATTGGATAAAAAAGAGAAATCTTTTTTGGATGTTTTGTGGAATCTTTATGTGTTACAAAATATCAACGTAAAGAAAGCATTTCAATTAAAAATAAAAAATGAAATGCTTTCTAACACCTATGATGAGGCAACTGAATATGCTGATTCTGATATTACCAATACTGCTCATTATGTTGAAGCAATGAAGGATGTAGAAGAAGGACGTATAACAGATTATGATTCGTTAAAAGATTTTTATAATGAAATGGGGGTATAACGAATTATGGCTTATAAAGTTTCAGTTACATCAACCTTCAAAAAAGATTTTAAGCGGTGCATAAAACGCGGTTTGGATATGTCGTTAATTAAAAGGGCGATGAACTTACTTGAAGAATCAGGAACACTGCCGTCAGAATATTATCCTCATCGGTTAAAAGGCAGCCGTAAAAAACAATGGGAATGTCATATCCAACCCGATTGGTTGTTGGTGTGGGAACAAAATGACAATCAATTGACACTTTTATTTCTTGAAACTGGTACTCATTCAGATTTATTCGATAAATAACTAGTAAAAACTCATAAACACAATATAATTCATTGATTATCCGAATATTAACTTATTCGGATAATATGTTCTTTGTAAAAAACATGAAAATAGGAATTTTGACATTCCATAATGCTGACAATTACGGTGCGGTGTTGCAGTGTTATGCATTGCAGGAAACATTGAAGAAAAAATATCCTGATGACGAAGTATATGTCATTGATTATAAAAATGACAAAATAGAAAATGATTATAAAACGCATTTTAATTTTTTCCGACCTTGGAGTTTATTAGCAAAAATAAAACTTGATAAAAAACGCAAAAAATTTAAAAAGTTCCGAAATTCTTTTTTTTCTATTGGGAATTCTGATTTATCTAAATATGACGTAATATATTATGGAAGCGATCAGATATGGAGTTTCACTATAACCAATAAAGATTTAACTTATTTTGGTATTAACTACAATGGGAAAAAAATTGCATATGGAGCATCTGATGGTGGAGAATTAAGCTTAACATCAAAAGTCATAAATTTATTAAATACGTTTTCAGAAATAACATGTAGGGAAAAAACCTTAACTGAAAAACTGATAAAATCAGGTGTAAAAATACCAGTTAAGACTGTTTGTGATCCGGTATTCCTTCTTTTAAAAGATGAATGGCTAAAAATTGCCGAGTTCCCAAAGAAAGAAAACTATATTTTAGCATATAGATTAATTGACAATCCTAATTTCGATTCTGAATTAGAAAAAGTAGGTAAGTTTTTTAATAAACAAATTATAGAAATTGTTTACGTCAAGTCATTGCGAAAATTCTTTAATGCTAAAAATTATGCAGAAGGTATAAGTCCAGAACAATTTGTTGGATATTTTGCAAAAGCAGATTATGTTATAACGACAAGTTTTCATGGTACGGCATTCAGTATTATTTTTGAAAAATCTTTCAATGTTTTGAAAATCAACGAGAGAAGTGAAAGAATTACAGATTTGTTGGAAAAATTAGGATTAAGTGAAAGGTATGTTTTAAATGCTGATTTTCAGATTCTGCAAAAAAAGTATGATGTGAAAGATGCCTTAGCGAAAGAAGCTACTTCATATTTTTTTTAATAACGTTATGCCTCAAATTTCAATCATAGTACCTATCTACAAGGTCGAAAAATATCTCCGCCGCTGTCTTGACAGTATTATCAATCAAACGTTTACAGACTGGGAATGTATTTTGATTGACGATGGAAGTCCGGATAATTCGGGAAAGATATGCGACGAATATGCAGAGCAAGACGAACGTTTTATGGTTATTCATCAAAAAAATCAAGGCGTGAGTGTAGCTCGAAATATGGGACTTGATACTGCAAAAGGAGAATGGATTACTTTTGTCGATTCTGACGATTGGGTTGACGAAAAATATTTGGCTCTATTGTATGAAAATGCAAAGCAAAAAAATGCAGATGTGGTAATTACCGGAAGTGTACTAACTGATGGAGAAAATATTCTATGCGAATATGTCCCTATTAATGGATGGTTAAATATTCCAAAAGATTTTACAATGAATTTACAATCTCCATGGGGGAAGTTATTCAGAATGGATATTTGTAAAAAGAATAATTTTAAGTTTCCTCTGAACATAACTGTACAAGAAGATTTATATTTCAATTTTCTATTTCTTATTTCAACAAAAAAAATATATGGCATTGCAAACACCCCATATAATTATTTTCGGCATAAAGAATCTACATTGTACAACTTAACAAAACAAAAGATTTTTGATGAAGTGCATGTTCTATCCTTGATTGAAAAAAAGCTTTCAGATATAAATGCGCCAAAAGAATGGTATGTTAATTTTTTATTGGAGAGGAAAATTTATGTAAAGAACGAATTGTTGTTTGCATTATCTAAACCAGATATTAGTGAATGGAGAAATTGTTATCCTGATTTATCAAAATATGCGGTAAAATCTCAAACAACGGTTAAACGTCGCATTATTGCATATTTGACATATAAAAAATTAGATGTTCTTGTCAAATTAATTTTCTCTATTTGGCGTAAAAACAAACATTAATTTTATGATACCTAAAATAATCCATTATTGTTGGTTTGGGCGTAATCCTCTGCCTGAACTTGCCTTGAAGTGCATCGAAAGTTGGAAAAAATTTCTTCCTGGCTATGAAATCAAGGAATGGAACGAGGACAATTACGATGTCAGAAAAATTCCGTACATTTCACAAGCATATGAAGCAAAAAAATATGCTTTTGTAAGTGATTATGCTCGTTTTGACATTTTGTATCAGCATGGCGGAATTTATTTCGATACAGACGTGGAAGTCATAAAAGATTTGACTCCAATAATTGAAGCGGGGACTTTCATGGGCGTTGAGCGCGCGGGCGCGCTCAACGCCGGACTGGGCATAGCCAGCCCGGCGGCGACTGAAATTTTCAAGGAAATTTTGAATTCATACGCGGAAGAAAATTTTCTCAACGAAGGCGGTTCTTTAAATTTGAAAACTGTCGTTACAAGGGTAAGTGATATTTTCAAGAAATATGGTTTTACTGACGAGGAGAAAATTCAAGAAGTAAAAGGATACAAGATTTATCCGACAGAGTATTTTTGTCCCAAAAGTTTTTTCACTGGTGAATTGAAAATTACAGAAAATACATATACTATTCATTGGTATGATAGCAGTTGGTGCAGTGAAGAAGACAAAAAAAGATATAATTTTAGGATAAAAATACAAAAGAGGTTTGGCAAAAACTTATTTTCAAATATGATCATAAAGTGTTATTTTTTGTGTACAAAAATTTACAATAATCTCTTGAAATAATGCTGACGAATATTCCTGAAATATCTGTATGCATTCCTGTTTGGAATGTTGAGAAATACATCACGCAGTGTCTTGAATCCGTTTTGTCGCAAACAATTATTGAAAAGGCTGAAATCATTATCGTAAATGACTGTACACCAGACAATTCTATACAAGTTATCAATAATATTGTAGAGAAAAATCCGCAACATAAAGAAAGAATCCATATTTTCACCCACGAAAAGAACAAGGGTTTGGCTGCGGCTCGGAATACAGGATTGCGAAACTCTAAAGGAAAATATGTTATTCAAGTGGACAGCGATGATTGGTTGGAACCAAATTATCTGGAAGAACTTTACATTGCAGCAGAAAGTATCAATGCAGACATATCAGGATGTGATTATTTTAAGGAAGAAATAAACAAGACAACTATCATAAAAGAAGATTTGAACAAATCAAATTCTGATTGTCTCAAATATATCATGTCAATTTGCCAAGGAATAATTTGGACAAAATTGGTGAAAAGGAAATTATTCATACAAAACGATATTTCGTGGGTGGAAGGTCTTGATATGGGAGAAGATTTGCTGATTTGTTCAAAACTTTTTGCAAATGCCACCAAAATAGTAAATGTTGCCAAACCTTTGTATCATTATAGAAATACAAATCCTAATTCCTATTGCAAGGATTCTACAAAGAATCAAATCAAATTTAAGAGTCTTGTTTCTGTAACAAACAATGTAATAGACTATTTATCTCAATGGTCGCCTTTGTATGATAATGAATTTTTAATTATGAAGGCAAATATAAAAAAATACTGTATATTTATGAGTAACAAAGAATTACGAAAATATGTATATCAAATTTATCCTGAAAGTGATTCTATATTAACATTAACTGCAGAATCTTTTAAAAGGAAGTTTGTATTATTCCTGATTGCGCATAAAATGTATCGCTTGTCAAACTTGGTATTTAGAGTAATGGGGCGATGAATTCAAAGAACATAAGATGTGTAATAACATGATGAAATTTCTTGGAATAATCTTTCGTATATTTTCAATTTTATATCCCTACAAATTCCACCTCAAACTTCTTTCTGTAAGGGACGTTTGCTATACCATGTGGATAAAGAATTTTTTGGGAAATGTCGGTGAACATTCGAGGATTTGCTATCCATGCAAATTGGGAGGTGGTGGAGAAAAATGTATAGTTATAGGAGATAATACAAAAATAAGACATAACTCTCTTTTAGGATGTTATACAAATTATAATAAACAACATTTTTCTAATGCTTCGATTACAATTGGGACAAATTGTGATATAGGTCGAAACATCCATATAACGGCTTGTAATAAAATCACGATAGGCAACGGTGTATTAACTGGACAATATGTAATAATAAGTGACAATTCGCATGGAGGAATGAGTAAGGAAGAATCACTAATTGAACCTTTAAAACGCGAGTTGAAATCCAAAGGCGAAGTCATTATTGGCGACAATGTGTGGATAGGAGACAAAGTTTCAATATTAGCAGACGTTCATATTGGCAGTAATGTTATTATTGGAGCAAATTCTGTCGTAACGAAAGATATTCCCGATAATTGTATTGCTGTTGGTGTCCCAGCAAAAATAATAAAACAATTATAATTAATCTGATTATGCTTACTTGTATCATATTAAATTATAATGATTCGGAATCAGTTATTACACTATACAATAAAATCAAAGATTACAAAATAATTGATCTATTCATTTTAGTTGATAATCTTTCTACTGACAATAGTTTTGAAGAATTAAAAAAACTTGAAGATTCAAAAACCAAAGTAATATTGTCAGACAAAAATGGAGGTTATGGTTACGGAAATAATCTCGGTTTGCGTTATAGCAAACAGGTTGGTGCAAACTATGCTATTGTTTGTAATCCTGATACCGAATTTTCGGAACAAGCCATAATAAATTCGTTAGAACTTTTTAAAACAAGCGAAAAATGCGCAGCTGTTTCTCCCAAAGTTAATTGCGGTGAAATTGCTTACAAATTTGCTTCACCGTTTTTAGAAGTCTGTTATTCCAATTTATTGTTGAATAAAATTTTGAAACCTCGTTTATATCCGAAATCATTTTTTGAGAATAAAAAAAATGCTATCGTTGATGTAATTCCAGGGTCGTTTACAATTTTTGACGTTGAAAAATTCATGGAATGTGGACTCTATGATGAGGAAGTTTTTTTATATCATGAAGAAATAATTGTTGGCAAAAGATTGAATACTGCCGGTTACATTCAAATGATAAATTTATCCGATGAATATATTCACAAGCATCACGTAAGTGTGAAAAAGAATTTTAAATCAGAAGTAAAACTCAAAAAAATAGTTTTAAATTCTCAAAAAATATATCTCAAAAAATATTGTAAAGCAAGTTGTTGGATTCTTTTTTTACATGATTTAATGAGACCTATAAACTATTTGGAAATGGCTATTTGGTCTAAAATAAAAAAATAATACAAGTTATTTGCATAAGTTTGATACATCATTATGGAGATAAACGTATTTATTTTCATTATGCTTTTTGGTGGGCTATGTTGTTTCTCCATTATATTTTTAAATCCTAATAGGGAACATGTTCTGCATCCATCGTTGAGAATTATAATTCCTTTTTTGATATTTTTCATTATATTTTATACTTTCCGCGATTTCTCGAATGTTATGTCAAATGATACAAAGAATTATTTGAATGTCTTTAATCGAATAATATTATTAGATGATATTCCTGAAATGAGATATGAAATGGGATTTTCATATTTAATGTTCGTTATTAGTAAAATTGGTAATGATAGGTTCTTCTTTTTCGTTGTCGGTAGTTTCATTTACTTGTCGTTTTTGTTGTTCATCTTAAAAAATTTACAAAGAATTGCATATGTAAATTATATCTTTCCAATAATAGTTTTCGTATTATATGGAACATTTTTTCATAGCACTAATTTGATGAGACAATATATAGCAATATCAATAGTTTTATATTCATATAGTTATTTATACATACGAAGCTACAAAAAGTTTTATGCAATCGTTTTAATTGCTTCATTATTTCATACATCAAGTTTGGTTTGTTGTCTACTACCCATCATTAATAACATTAAAATAAATAAACGAACAATATACATATTTATATCTATAGTATTGGTATTTATATTATTAGGAAGGGTAATGCCAACTATATTGCTACAAAATTTATTCATTTTCGACAGATATGAATATATGTTAAATGATGAAAGGTTTTATTCTGGCGAATCAATAAAAGTCGGGGCTATTATGATTTTTATAATTTCATTATACATATTATTTTATTTATACCAAAATTTAATAATCAAAAATGAGCACAATATATTCCTTATAAAAATATATGCGATTGGAATTATATTTTTATCATTGTCCCCAGCTTTTACACAATTTGAAAGAATTAGTGCTTTTTTTACTCCAACGATGTTTCCCTTGTTTGGAATGGTTAAAAGAAATTTTATAATGTATTTTTTGATAGTTGTTTTGTTGATATTTTGTTGTATTGTTAATACATTTAGAACAAATTGGACTGGATTTTTTCCTTATTATTTCATGTAATTAAGTTATACAAATATGGCTAATATTCTTATTGACGGTACGACTTTAACTCGCAGGACTGACGGTTTAACTCAATATACATTGAGTATAGTCATAGAATTGTTGAAAAACACTTCTGATAAATATACTCTGATTTGCAGGAAAAATGAATTACCCGAAACCTATGCAAGACAATTACAAGCATTTTCAGAGAACCTAACTATAGAAATTGTGAATATTCCGCCAATTGGTCCTTTGCGGGATTTAAAGTTTCGGAAATGGTACAGAAAAAATAAAAGCAGGTTCGATGTTTTTTATGAACCGTCAGCACAATATCCTTCGGGAATTAAAGGCGGTGTGTATACAATACATGATATTTTGTACGAAGAATTTCCTGAAAAACTCGGAAAATTTTCCTTTTTGAAAAAGTTATATCTTCATCACGTTGTAAAACGCGGATTAAGAAATGCTGATAATGTAATTGCAGTTTCTAATTTTACAAAAAACGAAATTTTAAAGTATCATAAAAAATCTGCAAGTGCCAAAATATCTGTTGTTTACGAGGGATATGAGCATCTTGACAAAATAGGGTTAAAGTCAAAAAATGAAATTATTGATATTGCAAACGATACGAACTATTTTCTATACATTGGTTCTTCCCGCGGTCATAAAAATCTTTATAACTTGTTTGTTGCATTTGAAAAAGCCGCTGTTACTTGGAAACTTGTTGTTGTCGGACGAATGGATAGACTATCTGAAAATGAAAAACGTTTTGTCGAAAAATTAAACCAAGACGAAGAAAAAATCATTTTCACCGGTTGGATTGATGATTCTTTGATGTACACAATACTTGCGAATGCGAGTGCATTTTGCTTTCCGAGTAAAAGTGAAGGTTTCGGTATTCCTATTTTAGAAGCATATTATTTCAATGTCCCTTTATTATGCTCTAATATTACAGTATTTCAGGAAGTTGCAGGAAATGCTTGCATAAAATTTAATCCTTGTGATACCGATGATATAGCCAAAGTTTTGAAAGATTTTACTGAGATTTCTGAACAAGAAAAATTTGACCTTTTAGAAAAACAAAAACTCCAACTTCAAAAATATTCGTGGAAACTTGCAGCAAAACAGATTTATGAAATTCTGAAAAAATAATTTTTGCATTTTTAATTTTTTTGAGATAAAATGTGCGGCAAAGATGGTATATTTTCCCACATCAAAAAAAATGCGCGAAGAGGGAATTATTATTAGAGAAGGTGGACGTAAAGACGGTTATTGGAAAGTATTAAAATCATAACGCTCATTTCAAAACAATAGAAATATAAACAATAGTAGCATTCTATTTTAATTAAACAATAATGCCCAAACTTTTTCTTGTTGTAAATGAGGACAGATTTTTTCTGTCTCATAGGAAGGCTATTGCCTTAAATGCCGCAAAAAACGGTTTTGATGTAACCATTGTCTGTAAGGACACAGGTCAAAAGAGTGATGTTTTGGCGTTAGGTTTGAAAATGATTGAATTGCCGATTAATCCGACCGGTGAAAATATTTTTCAAGAGTTAAAAACCTTTCTATTCCTAAAAAAACTTTATAAAAAAGCACATCCTGACATCGTACATCATGTTGGATTAAAAAATATTCTTTGGGGGTCATTGGCGGCGAAATTTACCAAAACCAATGCCGTTGTCAATGCTGTCAGTGGATTAGGGACAATATTTAACGGCGATAAACCATCTTTTACCGCTCAAATGATTTTAAGGGTTTTACGGTTTGCGTGTCGGAAGAAAAATGTTATCACCATTTTTCAAAATCATGAAGACGAAAATCTTTTCTTAAAATATCGCATCACGACAAAAGAAAACATCGTGTTTATCAAGGGTTCGGGAGTAGATTTGAACGAATATCAGTTCTCACCCGAAAATTAATCATGGAAAAACTTCATATTATTTTTACAGCCAGAATGGTTAAGGAAAAAGGTGTTTTAGTGCTGATTGAAGCCGCCGAAAAACTCCGTAAAGACTATTCTGACAAAATTGATTTTTGGCTTTGCGGTGGACTATCTAACAATCCTAACGGCTTAAAAGAAAATGAATTACGTCAAGAATGTGACGATAATTACATTAAGTGGCTTGGATTTAGAAACGATGTAAAAGAATTGCTTAAAAAGTCAAGTATCGTTGCCTTTCCGTCATATTACCGTGAAGGTGTCCCGAAGTCTCTAATTGAAGCCGCTGCCATCGGACGTCCAATAATTACCACAAATTCAATTGGTTGTAAAGATACCGTTGAAGACGGTTTTAATGGCTTTTTAATACCAATTAAAAACAGTGATGTCTTGGCAGACAAATTAAAAATTTTGATTGACAACAAAGATTTACGCCTTAAAATGGGTAAAAATTCACGAAAAATTGCCGAACGTGATTTTTCGTTAGAAAATGTTGTCAACAAACATCTTGAAATATATAATCACTTGATTTCCAATATTTAACACTATGATAGAATTGTCAAACCGTAAAATTCTTGTAACCGGTTGTGCGGGTTTTATTGGAAGTTTTTTGACGAAAAAACTTCTTGAAACTTTTGACGGCATAAAAGTCATCGGCATAGATTCTATGACCGATTATTATGACGTTTCGCTAAAACAAACCCGCCTTGAAATGTTAAACGCTGAAAACAAGGACTTTACCTTTATCAAAGGCGACATTTCAAATAAAGAAACCATTGAATTTGTTTTTGAAAACTTTTCGCCGGAAATCGTTGTAAACCTTGCTGCACAAGCGGGTGTGCGTTACTCAATAACAAACCCTGAAAGTTACATAAAATCCAATCTGATAGGCTTTTACAATATTCTTGAAGCCTGCCGCAATCATAAAGTTGAACATTTGATATATGCTTCATCGTCAAGTGTTTACGGTTCAAACAAAAAAGTCCCGTATTCAACAGACGATAAGGTTGATAATCCCGTTTCTCTGTATGCTGCCACGAAAAAATCCGATGAACTTTTGGCGTATTCGTATTCAAAACTTTACGATATTGCTTCAACAGGTTTGCGCTTTTTCACGGTTTACGGACCAATGGGACGACCTGATATGGCATATTTCAAGTTTACGGACAAGTTGGTAAAAGGCGAGAAAATTCAGATTTACAACAGCGGTGATATGTACCGAGATTTTACATATATTGATGACATTGTTGTTGGAATTGTTAACGTTATGCAAAAAACACCGAACAAAACCTCTGATAATGTCCGCTATAAAATTTACAATATCGGCAACAATAATCCGTCAAGTTTATTAGACTTTGTAAACATTCTTGAAAAATGTCTTATCGAAGAAAACATCATCACCAAAGCAGGAGAAAAAGAGTTTTTACCGATGCAGCCGGGTGATGTTTATCAAACATTTGCTGATATAGCAGATTTGGAAAAAGATTTTGGTTTCAAGCCCAAAATGACATTGCAAGAAGGGTTAAAAAAGTTTGCAAAATGGTACAAAGAATATTATAAAAAGTAAATTCTATTTTGTAAAATCATAAAAATCCCGAATTGAGACTTTTTCTTTCGTCCCGATTCGGGATTTTTTTATGCAATTTCTTTGACAAATAAGAATTCTCTAAAAAAAACTGTTTTGGTTCGGGTGTTTTGTTTTTTATATATTCTCTTTAACTTTTCCAAATACACCCAAAATTTTGGGATATAAAAAACTGCAACGAATTTTTCGTTGCAGTTTTTTGTGTGATCCGGGTGCGATTCGAACGCACGACCCACAGCTTAGAAGGCTGTTGCTCTATCCAGCTGAGCTACCGGACCGAACCGTTTTTCTGACTGCAAAATTAGGTACTTTTATTGATTCTACAAAATTTTTTGTGTATTTTTTTTCAAAAAAAATATAACACGCTAATTTTCAAAAAAATCCTCGCGAAAATTTATCAGGTATACTTTCTCCTCTGCCCTTGTTAAGGCAGTATATAACCACCGAAGATATTCTTTGTCCAACATATCGTCCGTCAAATAACCTTGGTCTATGAAAACATTTTTCCATTGTCCACCCTGCGATTTATGGCAGGTTACGGCATACGCAAATTTTACTTGTAAAGCGTTAAAATACTCATTTTCACGTAGTTCCTTGTATGCGTCCTTCTTTGACATGCCTGTGTAATCCTCCATAACGTTTTGATAAAGTTGTCTTAAATCTTTTTCCGAAAGCGATGCTGCCTCGCTTTGAAGACTTTCTTTGATGATTTTTACAGGTAACTCTATGCCTCCGAGGTCGTTGAAACGCAAGTCAAGATTTAAAAAATGAAAGCCGTAAAGCGACTGCTCTCTGCCAACACGAACAACTTCCGCAAAGTCGCCGTTAGCGATAAAGTCCAGATTTTCAACGTTTTTTGCATAAAAATAATTGTTTTTGACAACCATCAGCATATCGCCAACCGTTACGGATTCTTCTCGATAGAAAATTCTGCTGCGGATTCCGTTGTTGTAAATGTTCGCATTTTTGTTGCTACGCGTAATTACCAACGTGTCAAAAATTCCCGCTTTATCGTAAGAGTTTTCGAGTTTTTCAAGAAGTTCGCCGCCTGAAATGCGTTCTATGTCAGTGAAATTTTTTAGGTAAAATTTCGGCTTTAAATCGTTTGTGGATATTTTCTGTCTTAATAAAGTGGCGTTGTACAAAATGCCGCTTTTTTCCGCTTGTCGCAAAACTTCCGTCAGCGACGAATAAAAAACATTTTTGCCATAACATTCAAGTTCGTTTTTGTCGAGGGCAGGGGAGAGGCTGCTTCCTACGGGCGGCAACTGCGCTTTGTCACCAACCAACACTAATCGGCAGTTATCTCCCGAAAAAACAAAATTTATAAGGTCGTCAAGCAGACGTCCCGAACCAAAAATGCTGTTGTCAACACCGCCTTGCGAAATCATCGACGCCTCGTCAACTATATAAAAAGTGTCAGAGCGGAGGTTTTGATTTAAGACAAACGCGCCGTCGATGCCCGATTTTTGACGGTAAATAAGTTTGTGAATCGTGAAAGACTGATGTCCCGAAACAAGAGAAAATACTTTTGCAGCCCTTCCCGTCGGTGCGCAAAGGCAGGTTTTTATGTTAAAATAATTTAACGTCTTGACAAACGCAGAAATCAAACTCGTCTTTCCCGTGCCGGCATAACCGGTCAGCAAAAAAATGCCGTCCCTCTGACTATCAAGCACATAACGGCAGAGATTTTCAGCCGCAGTGTCTTGGTCTAAGGTCGGGGTGAAACCGAAATTTTCTAAGAAAATATGTTTTAAATCTTGTACTTCCATTTTTTTTACGGCAAAAGTAAAAAAAATATTAAATATTTTTGAACTCATATTAATTTTTTTTCTTAAATTTGCAGCAAATAAAAAATTAAAAAATAAACATTTTCAACAATGAGAAAAATAGCAGTACACGTAGTTATGGTTGTGATAATTGCCGTTTTGGGATACTTGTTGTACGACAGCATTATGCAACCGATACGTTTTAAAAAGAAAGCCGATTGGCGTAAAGAACTTACAGTTCAGAGTTTGAAAAACATCAGGGACGCTCAGGTGGCGTTCAAAAGTCAGAACGGACATTATGCCGGCTGTTTTGACACGTTGACCGATTTTATTAAAAACGGTAAAATTAAAATCGTGAAGGCTATCGGTAACATTCCTGATAGTTTTTATAACAAATATCCCCGTAAAATGGCTGAATTAAAGGCTATTGAGGCTGGAATCGTAAAACGTGATACGATTGAAGTTAGTTGTTATGATTCGCTTTGCGGCGGCAGATACGATGTTGCAAAATTGAAATTCGTTCCTACCACAAACACCGAATTTGAACTCGGCGCTGATACGTTGGAAACGGCTTCAAAAGTTAAAGTTCCCGTATTTGAGGCAAAAACTCCTTTCGATGTTTACCTCAACGGTCTTGACCGTCAAGAAATCGTTAACATGAAAGACGAAGCACAGACTTTGGGAAGATACCCCGGTTTGAAAGTCGGCTCTTTGACCGAATACAACAACAACGCAGGTAACTGGGAGTAGTCAAATAAAAAAATTACAAATTATAAAAATTTTAAGGAAAACTTGAAAAAAATTTTCATGTTTTCCTTTTTTTGTTTACCTTAGCGGTGAATTTTTTGATAAAAATCAAGTACAATGAAAAATATATCTGAAAAAACACAAACCTTTAACATCAATAAGACAAGTACTTACAACTTGTCTATTCAAATAAGTCAGTGGGGTTTTACCTATTGCATTCTTGATACTTACTCTAAGGAGTACGTCGCAATAAAACATGCAGGTTACGGAATGGAACTTTCTGACGAAAATCTTTATGACAAAATTAAACAAAATTTGACCTCAGATGCTTGTATGGGCAAAAGTTACAAATCTGTTGATATGATTTTCGTAACAAGAAAATCCCTTATGGTGCCGAATCAAATTTTTGACAAAACAAAACTTAAAGATTTGGTAAAAGCAAACTTTGAGATTTCTGACAAAGAGGAAATTCAGTTCAACAAACTTAAATCTATTTCGGCTTGTAACGTCTTTGTAATTCCCTCGTTTATAACGACTTTGATGGTGAACACGTTCCCTGAAATCAATTTTTATCATGAGGCTACGCCGTTTATTGAAAATCTTATAAAAAACGGAAGCGAAGATACAACTGTTTCGGTAAACTTCTATTACGATTTTATGGACATTGCCGTTACGGAAAAAGGTAAAGTATTGCTTTACAATACTTTCGCTTACAAAAATGCAACCGATGTTCTTTATTGCGTGTCTTCGGTGATGTCAAAATTGAAACTTGGTAAAAAAACTGCGGTAAAACTTTCTGGTTATCACGACAAGGAATCTGATATTTTCAAACTTTTGTACGATTATCTGCCTAACGTAAGTTTTGTAACTTTGAATAAAGATTTGAAATATCCTTTCGGCGAGAATTTGCCCGACCATACATTTTTTAATATGATGACTTTGCCATGCGTATTATAACTGGACTTTTTAGAGGAAAACAGATTCTTTTGCCGTCATTTTTTTCTGACCGTCCGACTACGGATATGGCGAAAGAATCGCTTTTTAACATTATAACTAACAATGTAGAATATTCGGAAACGAGGTTTTTGGACTTGTTTTCGGGTTCGGGGGCAATAAGTTATGAGATGGCTTCAAGAGGCTGTCAAAACATAACTTGCGTGGACATCAACCGCAAATATTGTGATTTTATAAACAAGAATTTTAAGGCGATGTTTCCACAAAAATCCCCTGCGAGAGTTGTTAACGGCGATGCGTTGAAGTATATCGAAAACACACCGCTGAATTTTGATTTGATTTTTGCCGACCCGCCTTACGATATGGAAGGCATAGAAAAAATTCCTGAAATCATTTTAAATAATAGCGGTTTTCAAAAAGGTGCGTTGCTTATCATCGAACATTCGCAAAAAACGCGGTTTTCGGATTTGACTTTTATCAAAGACCAAAGACATTACGGGAAAGTCAATTTTTCGTTTTTCTCCAAGGATTAGTCTTGCTTGTTTCTTGGGTGAAAACTCATAATTGCGTCCCTTAAATATTCGCTGTCAAGGTGTGTGTAAATTTCGGTTGTCTGAATGGATTCGTGTCCTAACATTTCTTGAACTGCTTTAAGATTTGCGCCGCCTTTTACGAGGTGAGTCGCGAAAGAATGTCTGAAAGTGTGCGGGCTGACAGTTTTTGTGATGTTTGCCTTCTCGCAAAGTTGTTTCACGATTTTGAAAATCATAACCCGCGTGAGTTTTTGTCCCCGGCGGTTAAGAAACAGAATATCACGGTTTTCTGAATTGATAATCAGATGACAGCGCATTTGTTCGATGTAAAACTCTATGTATTTTAAGGCGAGTGCACTGATAGGAACAAGGCGCATTTTGTTGCCCTTGCCGAAAATTCTTACAAAACCGATTTCTTTGTTGATGTCTTGAATTTTGAGGTTTATCAGTTCTGAAACCCTTAAACCACAACTGAAAAGCGTTTCTATGATAGCGCGGTTTCTTTCTCCGTCGGGGCGGCTCAAATCCACGGCTTTTTCTATTTCGTCGATTTCTTCCACCGAAAGCACCGTCGGAATGTACATTCCGAATTTTGGTCCTGATATTAAGTAAGCGGGGTTGCGGTCGATTTTTCCGTCAGTTAAAAGTAGATTGTAAAAATGCTTTACCGCGCTGAGGATTCTTGCTTGCGACCTCGCTGAAAGTTCTAATTGTGCAACCCATTCCAAAAACATGGTTAAATCCTCTGGCGTTAAAGCTTTCAAATTTTTACCATTCAAACAATCTTCGCAGTAGAACGCGAGTTTTTCAATGTCTTTTTGGTATGCCTCGATTGTGTTTGCCGACATTGACCTTTCAAGAGCCAAATGTTCCAAAAAAAGTTCAATATGTGTTTGGTTGGATTCTGCCATATTAAAGATTTTTGGTTAAAATTCGTTTCTATGCGTATCCCAATAGTCGATTAACATTCTTGCCATTGAAATTTTTGACGGAATTTCCGGTAGTGCGCCGCGTTTGAACCATCTGCAATCCGAAAGTTCTTCTTCTTGGATTTTTATTTCGCCGCTGTCGTATTCCGCAAAAAATCCTATCATTTCTTGGCTCGGATAAGGCCACGGTTGCGAGGCAAAATATCGTATATTCTTTACTTTAAGATTTGTCTCTTCCATTATTTCCCGGTGAATACACTCTTCAAGACTTTCGCCTGTTTCCAAAAAGCCTGCCGTTAAGCCATAAAAAGTCCCTCTAAAATTATAGCCTTTTGACAGTAAAATTTCATCTTTTCCCCTGTAAATCAAGACGATAACAGCAGGATTGATTCGCGGCCAAATTTCTTTTTGACAGTTTTGACATTTTTTGCTTATGGGAGACGAAAACTCTAATCGTCCGCCGCAAGTAGGACAAAATCTGTAAGTTAAGTCGAAGTTTATGAGTTCGGAGGCTTTTCCGGCTTTGTAGTGAATCTCTTTCGGTAGTTTTAAATATGAGGCTCTGAGCCCTTCAAAACGATAATTTTCAGGAGCCGTGCCGTCAAAAGTGAAACACGAACAGCCGTCAGAAAATTCAAAAACATGATTTCCTTCGGGACATTTTACGGGCGGGATTTCCGAAAAAGGAACGCCGCCGCTGTCTTTTAACAAAATTTCGTTGTTTGAATTGAAAATAAACCAGTGCATTTTCTTAAAAATTTTAGTGTTGCAAATGTAGCAAATTTTTTGTTACCGCCGTTACGAAAACAGTTTTATCTTCCACGAAAAATTCAACGTGTAAGTCTGCAAACTCAAATTTATAAGTTTCAGTGCCATTTTTTTTGTAAGCGGGGCGTGGGTCTTGAAGTAGAATTTCTTTTAACGCCAAGAATTTTCTGTCGTCTTCTTTTAGTGATAATTCGCAGTTAAAGACCACATTTTCAAGCATTTCCGGCGGTGTAAAAAAAACAGTTTTAGCCTCCGTAATGCAGTCGGAATATGGAATATAAGGTTTTATGTCATAAATTGGCGTGCCGCTCAAAATGTCTGATCCTGAAACGTAAATTATTTTTCCTAAATTTTTGTCGGCTGAGATTTTTTCGATTTTTACGGCTGACATTCCGAGTGAGTTAGGACGCATAGGCGAGCGAGAAGCGAAAACGCCGGTTTTTTTGTTACCACCGAAACGCGGCGGACGTACTAATGGCGTAATTTTTTTGCCAGTGAACTCCGTAAATTCCCAAATCAGCCAAATATGCGAATTTTTTTCCAAATCCCTTATAAAATCAGGGTTTTTGAACTCAGATTCAAAAACGATTTTTGACAAAAGGTTTTTGGCAAGATTAGGCTGTCTTGGGATACCGAATTTTTGCTCAAACTCGCTGAAAATGTGTGCTATCGGAGTAATTATCATGACAAAAAATTTATGCAAATATAATAAAAAATCCGCCTATTTGAAAAAAATATGATGTTTAATAAAGAATTAACATATTTTAGTTGTTAATGCAAAAAAAAATTAATATTTTTGGCTATATTTTTAATTTAAAACTGATAAAACGATGATGAAGAAATTTTTTATGGCACTTGCATTGGTAATAATTTGCAGTGCAGCAAGTTTTGCTCAAAAGGCAACTGTTTATCTTGTTAACAAAAGCGGTGTTGAATTTTACGGCGTTATGATGTCGGCTTCCGATGATGATGAATGGGAAGATATTATGGGAGACGAGACATTGGCTAATAATGAGAAAGTTGCTATCAACATTTCCGACAGAAATGCTGCGTGGGATATTCGTTTTTTTCTTGACCCCGACGATTTGGACAACGGTTATGTTGACTTCAAAAATCTTGTTTTCGGGCGTGCTACAACGTTAACACTTTTCATTGATAGTGACGGTGATTTAGCGTATTCGTTGCAATAAAGAAACTTATGATTTTTTTTTAGCGGACTGCAAATTTTGTAGTCCGTTTTTTTTGCACTACTTTAACTAATTGCAGAAAAAAAACTCCGAAAAAATTTCTGACTTAGGAAAAAAACATTTACATTTGGCTTGAAAAAAATTCATTAATTATACTAAAATAATTTGTAATGAAAGATTTAACACTTGACATTTCAAAGGCGTTTGGTTTCGTTTCTGAGAACGACTACAAGGCCTTGCAGGGCAAAGCGTTGGAATCAAACGCCGCCCTTTATGACAAAACCCTCCCCGGCAACGATTTCCTCGGTTGGGTGGACGTGAAAAACATCATTTCCGAAGAGGAACTTTCTGAAATCGAGAAGAAGGCGGCTGAACTCCGCGAGAAGATTGACGTGCTCGTTGTCATCGGCATTGGCGGCAGTTACCTCGGCGCAAAGGCTGTCATCGAGGCATTGAGCAATTCATTTGCGCAGATGTGCCCCAAGAAAGGCAGCCCGCTCATCCTCTTTGCTGGTCAGAACATTGGCGAAGACTACATCAGCGAACTTATGGACGCTATCGCCGACAAGTCGTATGCATTGTGCGTGATTTCAAAGTCGGGCACAACTACCGAACCCGCCATTGCATTCCGTCTCCTCAAAGCCAAAATTGAGGAAAAATACGGCAAGAAGGAAGCCGCCGACCGCATTGTTGCCATCACCGACAAACAGCGCGGCGCATTGAGAACTCTCGCTAATTCAGAGGGTTACAAGACATTTGTAATCGGCGACACCGTTGGCGGCAGGTTCTCGGTATTGACTCCCGTGGGACTGTTCCCGATTGCTGTGGCAGGTTTCGACATCCGTCAGTTGTTGCAGGGCGCGTACAGGGTTGAGGAAATGACGCAGAAGGGCAAGACTTTCGACGAGAATGTCGCTGCTCATTATGCCGTTGTCCGCAATCTTTTGTACAAGAAATTCTCCACTGAAATTCTCGTCAATTTCCACCCGAAACTCCATTATTTCTCGGAGTGGTGGAAGCAACTCTACGGCGAATCCGAAGGCAAGGATGGCAAGGGCATTTTCCCGGCGTCTGTGGATTTCACGTCAGACCTTCACTCAATGGGACAGTACATTCAAGAGGGCGTAAGATTGATGTACGAGACGGTTTTGTCAATTGCAGAACCAGACAAAAAAGTTGAAATTCCCTCAGATGCCCAGAACCTCGACCAACTCAACTTCCTTGCAGGCAAGCGCGTTGATTTCGTCAACAAACAGGCTGAACTCGGCACGCAACTCGCTCACCTTGACGGCGGCGTTCCGCAAATCAGAATCGAGATTCCTAAACTCAACGAGTATTACCTCGGTCAGTTGATTTACTTCTTTGAGAAGGCGTGCGGTATCAGCGGTTACATTTTGGGCGTTAATCCGTTCAACCAGCCGGGCGTTGAGGCATACAAGAAAAATATGTTTGCCCTCCTCGACAAACCGGGTTACGAAGAGGCTTCAAAAGCAATTCGTAAGAGATTGGCGTAACGGCTGTTTTTAAAAGATAATAAAAATCCTCCGTAAAATGCGGGGGATTTTTTGTTTAGCATGTTTTTTTCTTTTTCAGCAGATACAGCGCGACAAACATCACCATAATTTCTGACACGGGGGCGGAAAGCCATAAACCGTTTTTGCCGAAACACAAACTCATGACTACGGCAAAAAATATCGGCAGTACCGCTCCGTGAAGCAGCGAAATTATAGCGGATTGTTTCGGTTTTTCGATGCTCTGAAAATAAACGCTGCAACTTATCGTTACCCCGATTACAAGAAACGCCGGCATGTAAAGTTGTAACGCAGGCACTGTTTCTTTCACTAAATCAGCACTGTCGTTGAAGACTACAACCCACTGTTCTGTAAAAATATAACCGGCAATTATAAAAAACAGTCCGAAAACCAGCGAACACCAGAGCGAATAACGAAAGAAATTTGTCATTCTTGAAAATGCTTTCTGACCGTATGAAATCGAAATCAAAGGCTGGGCGGCGTTTGTAACACCCATTACCATTGCGTTTGCGATTATCGACCAGTTGACAATAACTGTGTAAATTGACGAACCGAGTGTGTTGTAGTATTTTAGCGCGATTGTGATAAAAACAAACGTTACAATGCCCGAACTAAATTCAAGCACGAAAGCGGAAAATCCATTTTTTATGATTCGCCATACTTGACTAAAAGCAACATTGGAAATATAAAATCGAATGTTTAATTTTTTTGCGTAGGCGTAAATAAAATTCATAAGGAAAGAGAATAACTGAAAGATAGTTGTAGCCAAAGCCGCACACATCATTCCCATATAAAATACAAAGACGAATAAAAAATCTAAAAT
>JAEEGL014657680.1_pt1 | contig 24259 bp, 26 predicted proteins | sample 9134231 | NCBI WGS metagenome assembly JAEEGL01 (sample SAMN16246548, study PRJNA631951) | gut metagenome | biome: gut microbiome; feature: rumen; material: fiber-attached | host: Bos | place: Iran: Karaj | collected 2018-10
TACAAGTGCGATGAGTTCTACCATCCCGAGTCTGAAGGTGCCATAGCCTGGAACGACCCCGACTTGAACATCGACTGGCATCTCCCAGTTACCGATATAATACTGTCAGACAAAGACGAGAACCACCCATACTTAAAAGACATCACCAGTCCATTTTACGATGATTGACGATTGACTATTGACTATTGACTATTGACAATTAACCGTTAATCATCCGCATGGCATTCGACCCTTGATTTTTCTTTTGGTTCTTTTCTTTGTATCAAGTCAAAGAAAAGAATAAGAATTAAGAATTGATTATAAAATTAACAATTATATTTTAATGAAAAAAGCAATTATTACCGCATTCCTGGCTGCAGGTTTCTGGGCAACAGCCTTTGCCCAGACCCTCACCGACAGTCAGGTCATCAGCATCATCCAGAGCGAGACCAGAGCCGGCTCCTCCCAGTCCCAGATAGCCCAGAAGCTCATCCAGCGCGGTGCCACCATTGACCAGGTGCAGCGCCTCAGGGACCAGTACGAACGCACCCGCAGTGCCTCTGTCAGCTCACAGACCACCTCGGATACTAAACTGGAAGAGGCCAACGTAGTCAGCAACACCAACCAGGAACTGACCAGCGCCAGCATTCAATATAACACCGACGTGACCAATAGTGCAGGTGACGAGTACGAGGCATTGGAACAGAACATCCGTTCCAACTCCGGCTATAACGACGACACCTCTGCCCGTACCATCTTCGGTCACGATGTCTTCCGCCAGCGTCTCCTGAGCTTCGAGCCCAACTCGAACCTGGCAGTGCCCCAGACCTACGTCCTGGGTCCTGGCGACATGGTCACCATCGAGATCTACGGCGCTTCCCAGCGCACGGTAAGGGAGACCGTCACCCGTGACGGCACCATCACCGTACCTGATTACGGCCCCATCGTGCTGAGCGGCATGACCGTGGCACAGGCGACAGAAACCCTCAAGTCCCAGCTGGGCAGCCGTTACGTCAGCAGCGACATCCGTCTCACCGTCAGCCAGACCAAGACCATCATGGTGAACGTCATGGGTGAGGTCCGTGCCCCCGGCACCTACCACCTCTCCTCCTTCGCCACCGTCTTCCATGCCCTCTACATGGCAGGAGGCATCAACAACCTGGGTACGCTTAGAGAAGTGAAGGTATATAGACACGGCCGGCTGATTACCTCTGTAGATATATACGACTTCATCCTCAACGGCAAGCTCACGGGCAATGTGCGCCTGCAGGACGAGGACCTCATCCAGGTAGGCACCTATGCGAACCTCGTGGGTGTGACGGGCAACGTCAAGCGCCCCATGTTCTATGAGATGAAGCCCACCGAGACCGTGCAGACCCTGATAGACTATGCAGGCGGCTTCACGGGCGATGCCTACAAGAAGACCCTGCGCGTGGTCAGGAAGTCAGGTACCGATTTCTCCGTGTTCAACGTCGATGAGTATGACATGGGCACCTTCAAGCTGGCTGACGGCGATGCAGTCACCGTTGACGGCATCCTGAACCGCTACAGCAACATGGTTGAGATCAACGGTGCCGTGTTCCGTCCCGGCATGTATGAGTTGGGCAAGGACGTGTTCAGTGTGAAGTCCCTCATCAACAAGGCTGCAGGCCTCACTGAGGACAACTTCGCCAGCCATGCCCTCATCCACCGCCTGAAGGCAGATCGTACGTTGGAGGTCATCTCCGTGGATGTGGCAGGCATCATGAACGGCACGAAGCCCGATGTCACCTTGAAGAACGAGGATGCCGTGTTCATCCCCACCCAGTCTGATAGGGTGAAGGAGCGCACTGTTTACGTTACAGGTCTGGTGATGTTCCCCGGCAGTTTCCAGTATGCAGACAACATGAGCGTTGAGGACCTGATAGTCCAGGCAGGTGGTTTGCGCGACCAGGCATCCACTGTACGTGTTGACGTGTCCAGACGCATCATCGACCCGAAGGCTACAACCACTAGCCACACCATTGCCCAGACCTTCACCTTCGCCTTGAGGGACGGCCTGATTGTGGATGGTGACAAGAGCTTCACCTTGGAACCCTACGATGTAGTGCATGTGAGAAAAAGCCCTGGCTTTTATGAGCCGAGAAATATCACCGTCAGGGGTGAGGTGGCATTCGAAGGCCAGCACACCTTGGATCAGAAGAACATGCGTCTGAGCGATGCCATCCGCATGGCAGGCGGTTTGACACAGGATGCCTATGTAAGAGGTGCCCAGCTGCGCAGAACCATGAACGAGGAAGAACGCAGGGTACGAGCAGCCCTCTTGGGCTCTTTGAGCAATACCGATGAAGACGATGATGTTCGCATAAGCCGTCTGGAAACAGAAACCACCTACACAGTAGGTATAGACTTGGAGAAAGCTTTAGCAAACCCTGGTGGTGATGACGACTTGGTACTCCGTGAGGGTGACAACCTGTACATCCCTGAATACAATGGAACGGTAAAGGTTGGTGGTGAAGTTATGCTCCCCAATACCTTGACTTACCTCTCAGGCAAGAGCTACAAATGGTACGTCAACCAGTCTGGTGGCTTCACCAAACGTGCCCGTAAGCGTCATACCTACATTGTCTATCAGAATGGTACCAGCCAGACGGTGAAGAAGGGCGCGAAGGTAGAACCCGGTAGTGAAATCGTAATCCCAGCTAAGGAACCAAGAGAACCAGCTAAGTGGAGTGACTTCGTATCCCTCGGCACTACCATGGCATCCATGGCAGCCCTCGTAGCCTCCATCATCCGCCTAATCAATTAATCCCTTAATTGTAATATAGTTATTTTAATCGTCAATTGTCAATAGTCAATAGTCAATAAAAATACATGGAAAAGAAAATAAGTATTAAAGATATTTGGAACGCATTACTTAAGTATAAGCGTCTTGGCATCAAAGTCCTCGTCGCTACTTTTGTCATAGCCTGCTTCCTGACCCTGTGCGTCCCCAACTATTATAAGGCAACAGTAAATCTTGCACCCGAATTATCAAGGTCAAGCTCCAATACATTGAGTTCTCTCGCAGCCTCATTTGGTATCAATATGGGCGGTAATGCGGGTTCAAGTAGTGAAGCTATCTTCCCCACATTGTATCCTGACATGATGAATTCTGTCGATTTCAAGACGAGCCTGTTCCCTATTATGGTACACGAAATAGATAGTGAAGAGGAGATGACCTATTATGAATACCTGCTTGACCATCAGCGCAAGCCTTGGTGGAGTTATGTTTTTGGTTTGAAAAATGTTTTGATAGGTGCGGTTAAGAGTTTATTCTCAGGTGAAGAAGAACAAGACAGTTCAATAGTGAATCCTTTTATGCTGACAAAGGAGCAAGCAGATGTTATAAAATATGGTATTGACGAGAAAATCAGCTGTGACGTTGATGTCAAGACATTAGTTATTAGTATCAGCGTGACCGACCAAGATCCTTTGATAGCAGCAGTCATGGCAGATTCTGTCAAGCAACGTCTCCAAGATGCCATCACTGCTTATCGTACCAGTAAGGCAAGAGTCGATTTGGAATACAACAAGAAAATGTTTACGGAAACCAAAGCTGAGTATGACGATGCCCGTCAGAAATACGCCGTTTTTGCCGATGCCAACCAAGGAATGATCTTGCAGAGTGCCAGAAGCAAACTCATTGAGTTGGAGAATGACATGCAGATTAAGTATCAGGCATATTCATCTGTAGCAGCTCAATTACAGGCTGCAGAAGCAAAAGTTCAGGAAGCTACACCAGCCTTCACTACGCTTCAGATGGCTACGGTCCCAGTCAGGAAAGCAGGTCCAAGAAGATCTTTAATTGTTATCTTTTTCTGTTTCCTTGCCGGTATCATTACCTGTTTCTATATCCTCTACAAAGAAGACTACCTCATCCCCCTCACCCGTCTTGCCCTCGGCATGGATGGTGATGAAGAGGAATCTGCTAAATCAGAGTAAGTCTATCAATCGTCACTTTTTGGAGCAGTGAGAGCAGAGCGATGCTTGCATCAGCTATGCCAAGTCGCGATAAAATAGGACGAAGTCAATTGTCAATTGTACAAAGTCTGTCCAATCTGTGTGAGTTTGTAAATCCTCAATGTCGTTTGCGACATGTCAATCTTTAAAGTCGCATAGCGATTTGTCAATTTCTGCGTGATAAATAAATAGCATTCTTTCCGAAACTACATCCACCTACCCACACAATTACTCTCACCATGGATGCGTGTCGAATAGGATGCTCTATATAATAAGGACTGTGCCCACAGAAGCAATTATAATAATTATTACAACCCAATAAGACTTTAGTCTGTGGGCCGTCCTTCTATAGAAAAGAAGTATTAGGAAATAGTATCCTTCTATTCCGTATATTTAATCCCACTAAGGATGTGGTTTGATAGAGATTCTATTTGAGAAGTGGTTTTATTGTAATTATTCTTGAAACTCTTGTAATAGTTTTTCCCCGACTCTGATATGTGTTTGAATTATACATATTCAAATTAGGATAACTATATGAGAGGATTTATATAATAAGAACAGTTATTAATGTCATCTTTAAGCTATATAGTTAACAAAAAGTCATTCAACAGGTATGATGTAATGATTTTTAGCATAATTGTCAGTTTGGCTTTTGGCTATATTGGAGGGTATTTTTATCCTGTTAGACTGGTGGTGTTATTTTTACTTCCATTTCTTATAAAAAACTTGAAGGGAAAAGATCTGAAAAAGAAATTGAGGCCTTTTGTCTTTTTTTTTATTTTTTGGAATACATACAATTTTTTTTCTATTTTATGGGCACCTCTAATGACAAGGGCTATTTATCACTTTTTTTTGATGGTGATAAATTTCATTATGTTTCTGGAAATTCTTGTTTTTTCAGAAAAAGCTACTTCTCCGTTTAAAAGTATTGCTAATAGTTGGCTCATTGCTTTTTTGTTAACTTCTTTTGTGGCTCTTTGGGAATTACAGACGGGTAATCATCTTTCTAATGCAAAAGATAGCTATCATGGCCGAGAAGATGCTATGGAAGATATGACCTTTGGGACATATGCTGCTGTTGGTTTTTATAATATTAATACATATTGTATATACATTCTACAAGTTTTCCCCTTCGTATTATACACATTAGCAAGGAAGGTTAATAAAAAAATAAGATTCTTGGCTATGTATTGTGGAATCATGTGTATGTTATTTGTGCTTGTAAATGGTTCAAGAGGTAGCAGTTTAGCATTGGTTTTAATGTTTTCTACATTTGTTTTGCTTATGATGAAAGGAGGTAAGCGGGGTATAAGCATTGCATTTATCATTACAGGAATAGTCGTATTTCTATTTGTTGAATATGGTGATATCCTATTGGAAGTAATCAAATACAGAACTCAAAATAGTAGTATGTTTGAGGATAATTCAAGGATAATTCTATGGGAAAAATCCATGGAATTGTTTTTTGATTCATTTTGTATAGGTACTGGCGTGGGTAGTATGGTACCTGCCATGCATGCCCAAGGTAATTCATTTACTATCTATTATTCTCATAATTTATTTGTTGAATTATTAATGCAATTTGGAGTTATTATAACTTTAGTTTGTTGTTATTATTTTTGTTATCTATTTATACATGCACGTAAATTAAATTATTTACCTAACAAAATTCTTTTGTATTCAGCGTTATTTAGTCTTCCGCTTTATTCAATTGTTAATAGTGAGTATACACATATACATTTTGTTTGGTGCTATTTCGCCACATTATACGTTTATATATGCTCATTTTCTCGCGATGCCATAATATAACAATATGGTAGATACAAATAGTAAATTAAAAACTGAGGTAATAAATGGAGTGTTCTGGATAGCTCTTGCCAAATACTCTGGGATAGTTGTGTCTTTAATTGTTGTTGCAATTTTATCAAGATGCATATCAGCCTCGGCATTTGGAACAGTAGCCATAGCACTTGTTATATTGCATTTCCTTAATATCCTTGCTGATATTGGGATTGGTCCGGCAATCGTCCAGTATCCTGAGCTAAATAAAAGAGATCTCGATGAATTATTTACCGTCACACTCTATTTGGGAGTGTTTTTGGCTATAGTTCTTTTTTTTACTTCAAATTTTTTATCTTCATATTACAATGACGCTTCTCTTAAGCCAGTTTGTGAATGGATGTCTATAGTTGTTTTCTTTAATGCGTTAAATGTAGTTCCCAATAGTTTAATGCGTAAAGATAAAAAATTCAAAACAATTGCAATAAGGACATTCTCATTTCAATTTTTTAGTGGATTATTGTCAATTTGGGCTGCTTTAGTAGGATGGGGAATTTATGCGCTTCTTATCTCTCCAATAATTACAGCTGTTGGAGTTTTTTGTTTTAATTTCTATAATTATCCACAACGTATAGTTTTACAAATAAAAGGACAGGCCTTAAAAATGGTTTCATCATATTCTTTTTTCCAATTTTGTTTCACTTTTGTTAATTACTTTTGTAGGAATCTGGATAAGTTAATCATTGGAAAGTATTTCTCTATGGAAAAGTTGGGTTATTATGACAAATCCTATCATACTATGTTATTACCTGTCAATAATATTTCTTTTGTCATAGATCCTGTTTTGCATCCAATTTTAACCTCTTTGAAAGATAAGAAATCTAAATTAGGAGAAAAGAATGTCAGTCTTAGTAGAATTGTATCTTATATTAGTTTCCCTTTGGGTATTGGGCTGTTCTTTTGTGCAGAAGAAATTATAAACATTTTATATGGATCCAATTGGGAACCTGCAGTACCAGTTTTTCGTATTTTAGCATTGTCTCTTCCATTGCAGATAATACTATCTACGAATAATCCAATTTTTCAGGCTGCTGGTAAAACGAACCTCATGTTTTATTCCGGCTTGTTAAATTCTACTGTATCTGTGTTTGGCTTTTTTATTGCTGCAATTTATTTTAAAACAATAGAAGCCGTAGCTTGGTCATGGGATATAACCCTATTGATAAACTTTGTTAATACATATATTATTTTGTATTGTTTAGCAATAAAGGATTCACCGATTCCATTTTTTAAATCATTATTACCGCAATTCGTAAATACTACAGTAGTTTTTCTTTTGTTATGGTTGTTGTTTAGAAATTTGGATTTTAATTCATACATTATTAATCTTTTATTGAAGTCGTTCATGGTCTTGATTGCAACTATTGGTATAGCAGTTGTTATTAAGCAATATAAAGTACAAGACATTTTCTCTTTTGTTAGGAAATCATTGTTAAAGCATCAAGAACATTAACATGAGTTTAAGGGATGATGAATGTTTTATTTTTAATAGTTAGTTTATGAGAATTTGTATAATTGCTCATGGGTTTCCCACAGACAAGGAACCTCAATTGGGCTGTTTTGAAAAAGACCAAGCATTAGCTTTGTTGCATGCTGGACATAAAGTTTCTATACTGTATGTTGACAAAAGAATGCCAAAATACGGACAGGGTTTTTGGACAACTCATAAAACAGTAGATGGACTTGAAATATTTGGATTATCTTTTCCTCTTCCATACCTTTTACGAATTAGTTACAAATTGCATTATAAGGTATCAACTTTGTTGTTAAACAAGACCTTTAAATATATGCTTCGATATTTTCCTAAGCCAGATGTTATTCATGCCCATTATCTATATAATATTTCCTATTCGGTATCATTGAAACAAAAATATAACATACCTTTGATTGGTACTGAACACTGGAGTAAATTGAATGATAAAGTATTACCCAAACGTGTTCATTTCTGGGCTAATATTGCATACAATAATGTAGATTGTTTGATAGCTGTTGCAGATTCTTTAAAAAAGTTGATTTTTAATCATTTCGGGAAAAAGGCAACGGTATTGCACAATATGATTGGAGAGGAATTCCTGAACATCCCAAAAACATTGAGGCATAAGAATGCTAAGATTAACATTGTTGCGACAGGCAGTCTAATTCATAGAAAAGGCTTTGATGTCTTGATAAAAGCTTTAGCAAAAGTTAATTCAAATATGCCTGATTGGGAATTGCAGATTATTGGTGAAGGTGAAGAAAGAGATTCTTTGCAGTTATTGATTGATAACAAGGAATTAGGAGATAAGGTTCATTTGATTGGCAGAAGGACAAAAAAAGAAATCATTGACATTTATTCGGGAAGTGATTTTTTTGTTCTTCCATCACGAGCAGAGAATTTCTCTGTTGCTGTTTTGGAAGCATTGGCTGCTGGTATGCCAGTCGTAGCTACATTATGTGGTGGAATTCGTGAATGTATAGACGAAAAGAATGGCCTGCTTGTACCTGTAGATGATGTTGATGATTTATCTATTAAACTGTTAGATATGTCAATCAATTTGGATAGATACAATAATGATTATATCAAGGAGAACTGCATGCAAAGGTTTGCACCTTCAGTTATTGCTCAAGATTTAACAAGAATCTATGAGGATGTGTTAAAAAACACAAATCTTATATCCAATTCAAAAACTTTATAAATATAATGGAATCTACCATAGAGAAAAGAAGGGATACAACTTTAGACTCCATCAAGTTTGTAATAATAGCCTTGGTAGTTTTTGGCCATACTGCCCAACTGGACATGGAGGGTTTAAATGCTCATTTGTTTTTATTTGGTGCATCATTCCGTATGCCTATATTCATCATGATGTCCGGGTATTTTTATAGGGATTCAGATTCTCTGAAGTTTTGGCGCGTTATTTTAGAATTATTGCTAATTCTTTTGATTTTCCAGGTTATTTATTTTTCAAGTGGTTGGACTGATCCGTTTGATTTCTCTTTAAGAGGAGTTTGGGAACGAATCACACACATATATATTCCGAATAAAGCCTTGTGGTATATTTTGTCTCTCTGCTTTTGGAGATTGATTATGCGTTATTATCCTCGAAAAATACGAGATAATTATAAATTTTCCATTCCAATTGCATTCTGTGTGTCTTTGCTCGCAGGATTTGCCCCACAAGCTTATGGGTTAGCATTCCAGAAGACGCTTGTTTTTTTCCCATATTTTTTGTTTGGCTATTATATTCACAAATATGATTTGTGGAAAAAAATACGAGCATTAAGCAAAGTTAAGTGTGGTATTATTATTATATTTTATTTGATAGTTGTCTTGCTCATCCATAATTTCCCGGTTTCTATGGTAACTGGAAGCCTTTCTTATTCCGTTGGGTCTGATTGGAGGATTATGTTTGTGCTAAGAGCTTTGGGCTATTTTTGGATGTTGCCGCTTTCAATATGTGTCATGAATGTGATTCCTGATTGTCCTTTGTTTGCCGAACAAGGCAAGAATACGATGTTTTATTATTTATATCATCCTTTTTTCATTAGCTTAATGAATTGGTGCATTATTAGTTTTAATATACCCTCTTCTGCATTGTTTATGGGAATATATACAATTATTAGTCTATTTGCGATGTACTGGCTGAGTAAAATACCTCTGTTAAATTATTTAACTAAGCCTGTTACAACTATTAGATCCAAAATATGATTTTTTTTGTGCTGCAATTAATTTCACTTATAAAAAGATAATATAAGTGGATGAGATTATTGATACATATTATAAATAATTACTAGTAATTTTTAAAATTATGGAACTTAAAGAATTTATTGAAAATTTTGCTGCTCAGTTCGATGAAACTGACGCGAGTGAGATCAAGGCTGAAACTGTTTTCAAGGAACTTGATGAATGGTCATCTTTGATAGCTTTGTCCGTCATTGCTATGGTAGATGAAGAGTATGAAGTTACGTTGAAGGGCGAAGACATCCGTACCAGCAATACTGTGGAAGATTTGTTTAACCTCGTTTTTTCACGGAAATAAACGATGGCTTTTTTAGAGTTTAAAAATGTTAGGATCGCCGGTATTGCTGCCGGCGTTCCTCAGCAAATATTTAGTAATCTACATCCTGATGAATCAGACTGTATTTCTACTGAATATGCTCCAGAAGATTTTGTGAAGGTAACAGGAGTTGAAGAACGGCGAGTTTCAGACACTTTAACTACCTCTGATTTATGTTATGAAGCTGCAGAAAAACTTATTGCAGATTTACATTGGGACAAAGCCCACATAGATGCTATTGTTTTTGTTTCTCAGACTGCGGATTATTGGCTTCCAGCAACATCTTGCATATTGCAGAATAGACTAGGACTCTCAAAAGAGTGCTATGCAACCGACTGTACGCTCGGTTGTTCTGGATGGGTTTATGGTCTGAGTCAGGTGGCGTCGTTGTTGTCAACAGGTGAGATCAAAAAAGCACTACTGCTTACCGGTGATGCAAAAAAACGAATTGAGGCTGCTCACGATCCTCTTTTCGGTCATGCTGGTACAGCTACAGCTGTTGAGTATATTGAGGGCGCCTCTGGGTTCAAATTTCATTTCGGAACCGATGGATCTGGCTTTGACGCAATCATAATTCCTGATGGAGGGGCTAGAAATCAGGTGTCTTTACAATCGTTTGAAACCGAAGAGGTGGAAGGTAAAATGATGAACCGTTTGCAAACCAGAATGAAAGGGATGGACGTGTTTTCATTTGGCATTTCGACTGCACCTAAGTCCGTTAAGAAATTGGGCGAACACTATGGCTTCAATTATTTAAATGCAGACTATTTTGTGTTTCATCAGGCTAATATGAAGATGAATAACATGATTGTTAAGAAATTAAAGCTAGATGTAAAGAAAGTCCCGTCTTGTATGTATCATTTTGGGAACACATCTTCGGCTTCTATTCCGTTAACTATTGTCACTCAGCTTAAGGGTAATATTGAAAATAAACCTACAAAATTCATTTGTTGTGGATTTGGCGTAGGACTTTCATGGGGAACAGTAGCATTTGAAACAAACAGTCTAACCATATCTGAACTTGTTGAAGTATCAGATCAAGAAGCTGATAAGAAATATGTTGTATAATCCATATTCATTAAAGGATAAGACGATACTCATTACAGGAGCGTCGTCTGGTATAGGTAAGAAAACTGCGATTGAATGTTCTAAACTTGGTGCTAGACTTGTTATAACAGGTCGCAATCCAGAACGTTTGCAGGATACATTCTCACAATTGGAGGGTGATAACCATTTACAATTATTAGCAGAGCTTACTGATCAAAACCAAGTTGATTCATTGATTAGTCAATTACCATCTTTAAATGGGCTTGTTCTTTGTGCAGGTGGTGCAGGAGGAACAAAACCTTTTCAATTTTGTAATAAGGAATTATATGTCAATGCCTTTCATGTGAATTTCTTTTCCTCTGTTGATTTGTTGAGATTGTTGGTTAAGAAGAAAGTATTAGTTAAGCAATCATCTGTAGTATTTGTGTCTTCTGTTGGCGGAGTAAGAAGTTTTAATCCTGGAAATGGAGTGTATGGTGCATCAAAAGCTGCTTTAAATTCTGCGATGAAGTTTTGTGCTGTCGAGTTGGCTCCAAAGAAGATTCGTGTGAATAGTGTAAACCCAGGTATGGTTCATACAAGACTGATTATGGGTGGAGTAATAACTGAAGAACAGCACAAATTGGATATGGAGAAATATCCTCTAAAACGTTATGGCGAAACAATAGACATCGCTCTCGGTATCATTTATCTTTTGTCTGATGCTTCTTCATGGGTAACAGGTCATTCACTAGTGATTGACGGTGGTTTGACTATTTGAAGATTATATGAAATTATTGAATAATAAGGTTTGTGTTATCACAGGTGCAGCCCAGGGCATTGGTAAGGCCATTGCCGAGCAGTTTGCTGCCGATGGTGCCATCGTCTATGCCTGTGACATGAAAGAGGGCGCCATGGACAAGTGGGCAAAGGATTGTGCAGAGAGGAATGACACGAGAGTCATTCCTCAGTACTTTGATGTCGCTGATGCAGCAGCTGTGAAGAATGCCTTCATGGGCATCTTTAAGGCAGAGAAACGCATTGATACCTTGGTAAACAATGCAGGGGTGGTATTCAATCGTAAGTTGGGTATGGTGCAGCGTGCAGAGACAGAACTGATGTTCCGTGTCAATGTGATTGCTGTTATCGAGATGGTCCAGCTGGTTGCAAGACTGATGCAGCGATGTGGTGGCGGTTCCATAGTGAACATTGCCTCTGTTACAGCTGTGTTAGGCTCTCCTGGGCAATGTGCTTATTCAGCTACGAAAGGTGCAATTATATCCTTTACCAAGTCAGCTTCCAAGGAATTGGCTCCATTGGGCATCCGTGTGAATGCCGTAGCTCCTGGCATCGTAAAGACGGAACGCTTTGCAGAGTTGTATGAGAGTGATGGTGCCAAGATTGACCAACGTATAGGCAGAATAGCTTTGGGTCGTTTGGGCGCTCCTGAGGACATTGCCAATGCTTGCTCATTCTTGGCTTCCGATCGTGCATCTTATATCTCCGGTCAGATATTGGGCGTTGACGGATGTGCTTCGATTTGATTGACTATTGACCATTGACTATTGACGATTAACAATTAATAATAATTGTTTTAATGCTTTTGAATTTAGACAAGTGGCAAAAAGATGCTGTTGCAGCTATTGACTCCCAAGGAAATCAGTTGACATACGGGCAACTGCGTGACTTCGCTACTGAGGCAGGCAATTTGATGCCCAAGCGTTCATTGTTCTTCATGTTAGTAGAGAATAATGTTGGAGGCATTGCCTGGACTATCGGCAACATCATGGCTGGTAATGTGCCTTTGATACTGAATGCCCATTTAGATCAGACGCTGTATGACAGTCTTTTTGAAATATACCAGCCTCCTTATGTCTGTGTACCTGCAGCTATGGCAGACAGATTCTCATACGAGATAGTCTGCACAAGCTATGGCTATACACTGTTGCGTACTGGCAATGACGCCTGTCCTATGCATGAAGAATTGTCACACTTGTTGCCTACGTCAGGTTCTACTGGTAGCCCTAAGCTTGTTCGCCACAAGTATGCTAACATCGAGGCTGCAGGCCTGAATATTTCTACGTTCTTTGAATTGACAGATAAGGATCGTCCTCTAATGGTGCTGCCATTGTACTATACGATGGGGCTTTCAATGGTATTCAGCCATTTCTATGTGGGTGCTACCGTATTGATCACGAACCTCAACATGACCGACCGTAACTTCTGGAAGTTCATGAAAGAGGAGCATGCCACAAGCTTTACAGGTGTTCCTTACAGCTTCGAGATTCTGAATCTGATGCGCTTCTTCCGTATGGATTTGCCGGACCTTACCTTGCTTACACAAGGTGGTGGCAGGATGCCACGGGAACTGAATCTGAAGTTTGCAGAGTTCTGCAAGGAGCATGGCAAGAAATGGATTGCTACATACGGTCAGTCTGAATGTACAGCCCGCATGGCTTGGCTCCCTGCGAAGTGGGCTATAGAGAAGGTGGGCAGTATCGGTAGGGCAGTGCCCAATGGAGAACTGTCTTTGATAGATGACGAAGGCAATCCAATAACTACTCCGATTACAGAGGGTGAGATGTGTTATCGTGGCAAAAACGTGACGATGGGTTATGCCAGGAAGAAGGAAGACCTGCTTCTGGGTGACGAACGTCACGGCTTTATCCGTACAGGTGACTTGGCTTATTTTGATGAAGACGGCTGTTACTACATTGTAGGTCGTATGGGCAGATTCCTGAAGTTGTTTGGCATGAGGGTAGGGCTTGACGAATGCGAACGTATTGTCAAGGGTAAATTCCCGAATATCGAATGTGCCTGTGTGGGTACTGACGAGAAGATGCTTGTCTATCTAACCGACGAGAACTATAAGACGCAAGTTAAAGACGAATTGGTAGCCAGATTGAAACTGGTGGCTTCTTCTTTTGAAGTAAGGATTATCAATGAAATCCCGAAGAATGAGGCAGGCAAGATTTTGTATGCAAAATTGGATAATAAATAAAAACAAAATAAGAATATGGATAACTTAGAGAAATACAACGAAGCGTTCATGGAAGTGTTTGGCGTAGGTGCAGATGCACTCAATGACAACTTCAGTAAGGAAACCGTTGAGGAATGGGACTCCGTTCACCAATTAGGTGTAGTATCAGGACTGGAAGATGCCTTTGACATCATGTTCGACCCTGAGGACATCATGGAGCTTACTTCCTATGCCAAAGGCAAAGAATTGCTCCAGAAGTATGATGTGTCTTTGTAATAATGGTCAATAGTCAATGGTTAATAGTCAATCGTAAGAAATGGCTCGTTGGGAAATCAAGAATGTGAACATCGCAGGTGTGTCGATGGCAGTGCCAGAGCATACAGTGAAGACCGCTGAGATAGACCTGTTCACACAGGAAGAGGCAGATGTGTTTGATAGCACAGTAGGTATCAAGTCCAGACACATTGCTCCTGATTCAATGTGTGCTTCCGATATGTGTCAAGCTGCTGGTGAGAAACTGTTGGAAGAGCTTGGATGGACAAAAGACAGCATAGATATATTGGTGTTTGAGTCTGTAACAGGTGATTACCGCACCCCACCTACTTCTTGTCTGTTACAATACAGAATGGGCTTGAGTGAGGACTGCTTCTGTGTGGATGTGCCTATGGGTTGCTGTGGCTGCATGTATGCCATTAACGTGGCAGGTAACATGCTGACCAGAGGTCAGGTGAAGCGTGCTTTGGTGCTGGTGGGAGATACGGCTTTGCGTATGGGCTCCATGAAGGATAAGAGCCGTGTGCCTTTGTTCGGTGATGGTGGTACAGCTTTGGCATTGGAATATGACGAAACTGCCAATGACATTGTGATAGACTTCCATACATTGGGTAGTGGCTATGATGCGTTGATGACTCCCCATGGAGGATTTAGGAACCCTGCTACACCAGAATCATTCATTTATGAAGACTTTGGCAACGGTATAGTTAGAGCACCTTACCATACGATGATCAATGGTATGAATGTGTTCTCATTTGCTATCTCACGTCCACCTAAGTCTGTTGAGAAGTTCATGGCTGATTATAGTATCGACCGTAATACAGATATTGACTACTTTCTGATTCACCAGGCTAACAAGATGATTGTGGATAGGGTGGTTAAGAAATTGAAACTGCCATTGGACAAGGTGCCTTACAACTTGGAAGAGTTTGGCAACTTGGGTGGTGCCAGTATTCCATCATTAATGGTGACAAGAATAGCTGATAAGCTAAGAACAGAAGAAACCACCTTGCTTTGCTCATCCTTTGGTCTTGGATTGAGCTGGGGTACGATGCTGTTGAAGACGAAGCCGATGGTAGTAGCAGAGTTAATAACATTGTAAAATCTTAAATATGAGCGAGATAGTCTATATGGAGAAACCCGATTGGGTTTCATGGGAAGACATCCAAGCGTGTATTCATTCTGCCCATCAAACAAATAAGAGGTGGGGATTTGAAATGCTTAATTCAAATAAAACTGCAGAAGAGCTTGCAAACCAGCTTGATGATGGAAAATGTTTCGTTGCAATAGAGGATAATAAGGTTATTGGTACGGCGAGTGTTAAATTGTTAAAAATTAACAAGTGGTGGGCTCGAGGTACTGTTTTGTATTATTGTTATGATGCAATTCTTCCTAAATATCGAGGGACCGATGTATTCTTCGGAATTATTAATGAAAGATTGAAGTTTGTAAGGAAGACAGGAATTCGAATTCATCAGTTTGCTACGGCTGAGCATAATAAAACAATAATAAAGATTAATCAGAAAGATGGATTTAAACTTGTACAGTTGTCGCCTACTGGGAAAGGTGCTAATTACTATTCTGTTATTATGGTTAAATGGAGTGACGGATGCCCTTATCCAGATTGGCTTGTTAATTTTATGTTTAAGCTGTCGAAAGTTGTCGTGAAGACATTATGGAAACCTGGATATAAATTACGCTTATTTTCAACCAATGATAAGTGATAAAGACGAAATGTGTTTTTATAGGTAATCATGTCATAGTAGGTACTATTTATGTGATGCAATCGATGTAAGTAAAGAATGCGATGTGACAGGTTAATCAAACAAAGATTGTATAATTTCAAATTTAGAATAATAATCATAGAGGTATTATTTGTTGATGGAGATAATCATTAATGTTTTTTTTTCTTTATCTGCAAGTTTTTTTTTGATATTTCATGGATAGAATTATTTCATATGATGGTAATGAGTATGGCGTTCGTAATGTCCATAATTTGTTATTACCCTTATTAGAACTTTTTGATAATCATTGTAGAAACTATTTGATTGACTATTCGTTAGCTTATGGGACATTGTTGGGATGTGTTAGGAATCAAGGTTTTATACCTTGGGATGATGATGTGGATATCGTAATGAGTCGTTCTGATTTTGAAAAGTTATTGGATACTTTTGAAAAGAAAGAAACGGAACTGTCTATGACATGCATTTTGGAATGTCCAGGTTTCTTACATAAGTTAAAATGGTCAGGTTCTGATAGCCTATCTGTTTTTATTGATATCTTTGTTGCTGATAATGTGCCTGATAATTATGTTGCTGAAAAAGCAAAATACTTTTTTGTTTTATTTGTTAAGCAATTAATTTTAGGAAGAATTAAAACAAATAAGAAAAAAACGCTGTTGATGCACTTAAGAACGGCTTTGAGTTATATTGTATCTTTCCCTGTAAGTGTTAATTGGTTAAGAAACTCTTTTTTTAGATTATGCTCTTGGGGTAATTCACATACAACGAACAGGATTAGTTCTTATTCTACAACGATGGCTGGATATGGCAGATATCATCCTGCTAAAATAATAAGTAATTATATTTATTTTGATTTTGAAGATATTCAATTACAGGTTATGGATGGATATGATATGTATTTGAGGAATGAATATGGTAAAGATTATATGATTCCTCCAAAAGCAAAAGATCGTTATCCTTCTCATACTATATATTACAAATAAATTAAATGAGAACTGTTGTTACATTTGGTGTATATGACATGCTTCATATTGGTCATATATTGTTGTTTAAAAGAGCGAAGGAATTGGGGGATAAACTGATTGTTGCTGTTCAAGATGGAGACTTTATTCTGAAATATAAGCCAGGAACAAAGATGGTCTATTCAACTGAGGAACGTTGTTTTATGGTGAGTGCTATTAAGTATGTCGATGAAGTAATTGTTTATAAAGACGTCGATAAAGATATAATGAATTTGGATTTTGATATCTTTGCAAAAGGGCCAGATCAGAGTCATGAAGGTTTCCTAAGAGCTGTAAAATGGTGTGAATCTAATGGTAAAGATGTTGTAATAATACCAAGGACTGAAGGTATTTCATCAACATTGTTAAGAAGTTATTCAAAGCATAAATAATAAATTTGTATATATAATTGCATAAAATGATATGTGATATTGTTTTATGTTAACGTTATCGTTTGAAGAAATTATAGATTAGATATGAAAGATATTGTTTTTAGAAGAGGCAATACTTTTGAATTGAAAAGTGTTATTTTGTTTATATGCATTTTGCCTGTAATGATAGGTGCATGTAAATCGATTAAGAATGCAAACGAAATAGTTGTAGCAACGTGGAATATTGGCTATTTTTCAAATGGTGTGTCTGATCGTTCGGGCATAAAGGCAAGTGACTACGAGAAGAAACTGGCGGAGTATCGTTCATTTATTTACGACAGTATTCATGCAGATGTTATCTCAGTTAATGAATACAATCGAGTTTTCATTGGGAAAGACGATGAAAAAAATAGCTCTGTAACATCTTCTGTGTTGTTTGATAAGTTTGGTAGCCAAGTTGTTGGGCCTCGAGATGGTGTCAGAAAAGCTTTGTTTACTAAAAATAAAATAAGCAACAGTGAATTTGTTTATCTAAAAGGACATCAACGAGTTATTGGAGATGAAGATATTGTTAATCGAAAAGGTTATTATATCGCATCTGATTTTATGTTGGGCGGTCAATTAGTGAAATTGGTTTGTGTCCATTTGTTGTTTTCTAATAAAGTTCCTCTTGTCGTTCAGCAATACCAAATGGAAGAATTGATAGAACAATACAAGATGTTTGACAGAGTAGTTATGATTGGTGATTGGAATATAGGAGATTATACTATTTTTAAGAAAGAAGGATATACTATGGCTAATAATGGGTCTTTGGTTACTTTCCCTGGTAAAAAATATCCGTTAGATAATATTATTGCAAAGGGAGTAAAAATAAGTGATGTCAGGGTGCTTAAAACTGACTTAAGTGACCATTATCCTATAGTATGTAAGATTTCAATAAATGATGAATGAGAAAGTACTGGTTTTAAATTTTAAGATTATAAATAATTAAATATGCAGAAAAGTGTTTTAGAATATCTGGCAGCAACTGCCGTGAAATTTCCGAATAAGATTGCTGTTCAAGATGCAAGTTGTAGTATTACATTTGACGAGCTTCTTTGTTCAGCTTTCAAGATAGCAGATGTGATTAAGGCTGTTGGATGCTGGAAACAGCCTATAGGCGTTTATATACCCAAAGGGTGCCGAATGGTTCAGGCATTTGCCGGTATTAATATGAGTGGAAACTTCTATGTACCATTAGACACGAAGTCTCCAGATACACGTGTGTTATCTATTTTGACAGTTTTAGAGTCAAATGTTGTTATTACCGACAAGGCTCATGAAAATCAGCTGAAAAATATATGTGAAAAACATGTGATAGTCATTGAGGATGTATTGGAGAATGCCGTGAAAAAACAATATTCAGTTGAAGAATATCTTTTAGATCAGATTGATACAGATCCTGTGTATTCTATTTTTACTTCTGGTTCAACAGGTACTCCTAAGGGGGTGGTGATTGCTCATCGTGGCGTGATAGATTATATTGACTGGGCAATTGAAACTTTCAAGTTCACAGATGGCATGGTAATTGGTAATCAGGCACCATTCTATTTTGACAATTCTACGCTAGACATTTACTTGATGTATGCGACAGGGGCAACGCTAGACATTATCCCAGAAAAGTATTTCACTTTCCCTGCAGATTTGGTGGATTATATGAACGATCATAAAATATCGTTTGTATTCTGGGTTCCATTTGCTCTTATTAATGTGGCTAACAAAGATATCTTTAGAGAAAAACTACCTAAATATTTAAAAGATGTTTTGTTCGCTGGTGAAGTTATGCCTAATAAGCATCTTAATTACTGGCGCAAGTATCTTCCTGATTGTATTTATGCAAATCTATATGGTCCGACAGAGATAACGGTTGATTGTACTTATTATGTGGTTGATCGTGAGTTTGCTGATGATGAACCTTTGCCAATCGGTATTGAATGTAGGAACAGTGATGTCCTGATATTGGTTGACCAACAACGTGAGGCTGCTGTGAACGAACAGGGAGAGTTGTGTGTACGAGGAAGTTCGTTGGCTCTCGGCTATTATAATGATTGGGAAAAGACTCGTAATGCCTTCATCCAAAATCCGCTCAATAAACATTATCCTGAAACTATATATTGTACAGGTGATATCGTCTATAAGAACGAGCGTGGGGAAATAATGTATGTGGGACGCAAAGATTCACAAATAAAGCATAATGGATATCGTATTGAACTTGGTGAGATAGAAAATGCAATTCTCGCTTCTAAGTTGGTTGATAACTGTTGTGCGGTTTATGATTTTGCCAACAAAAAGATAGTCCTCTTCTATCAAGCTGCGAAAGAAATCACAAAAGGAGATTTCCGCAAGGGTGTGTCTGATCGAATCCCACGTTATATGATTCCTTCCGACTTTTACCGTGAGGATTTGTTAAAACAAAACGGTAGTGGAAAAATAGACAGGTCTTATTATAAGAAGCAGATCAATGAATAGAGTTGTATCCTATGAGCAGATTCAGTTTTTTGTGAGTCAAATTCGCTCCTTAAAAAGAGGTTTCGTCACTAATTTCTATTGGGACGAAAGGAAGCATCCTTACTGGTTGGTTGAAGGCAGCCTAATTTATGATTCTAAAAATGATAGTGTTGTGCTGTTGCACATAGATGATGGTTTTTCAAATGTTTTTTATATTTCAACTTGTCTTGAAGAGGCAGCTAAACATATTCAAAGCTTGGAACATGAGAAAGATGAAGTTCTTGATTTGGTGATTAAGGATGATGATGAGAAGCAATTGGAGACTTTTATAAATTCAGGATTTGTAGAGTATAGACATTTATTAAGGATGAGTCATGTTGGTTTGTATGATACTTCCTCATGGTATCCAGATGGGGTTATTTCTGCCCACAAAACAGATGTTCCATTTTTGATGAAGACTCTTTTTGTGGGATTCGATCCACTTGCGGAACAGCTACCTTCTGAAAAAGAGTTGTCTGATAGTGTCAAAAGGGGTGAAGTTCTCATAATAAAAGATGGTGAGATTATTTGTGGTTTTATTATATTTGAGATTACAGGGAAGACATGGCATCTGCGCTATTGGTACACATCACCAAATTATCGCAATCGAAGTGTAGGAGCAAATCTTTTGAAAGCAGCTTTAATTGCAGGTAAAGACACTAAAAGACAAATACTATGGGTAATGTCTCATAATGATAACGCCATCAAGAGATATGAACATTATGGATTTAAAAAGGAATTGTTGAATGATTATATAATGATAAAAAGAAATAAATATGAAAGAGAAAATTATTGAGATCCTGACGGACTTGCGCCCTGAATTTGACTTCAATGAAGAGGGAGTCGATTTTATTGAAGATGGTATGCTCGATTCATTTGATATGGTGAGTCTGGTTGACGAACTGGAAGAACAGTTTGAAATCAAAATAGATGGTGTTGATGTTGTAGCAGCTAATTTTTCAACGTTAGCTAACATTGAGAAGTTGTTGCAAAAATATGGAGTAGAATAAATGGACTTAAAGTTTCGCAATAAGAGGATTGCGGGAATACTGACAATACTACCGAAGAGGTCAGTGCCTTTTGAAGACGAAATGGGCGACTATAATTTTCCAGAAAAGAAGTCTTTGCGTCTAAAGAAGGTAATGGGTTATAATTCTCATCGTGTGGCTGCTGAAGGGCAATGCTCTTCTGATTTCTGTATTTTTGGCCTCCAATATTTGTTCGATCATGGATTGCTAGACAAGGATAGTATTGATGCTCTTATTTTGGTTACCCAATCTCCTGATTATTACATGCCTCCTACTAGCAATCTCATTCAAGGCTATTTTAAGATGAAGCATGATATGATTTGTCTTGACATCAACCAAGGTTGTGCTGGTTTTGAAATAGGTCTTATCCAGGCTTTTATGCTATTGGAACAGGATACAATCAATAGAGTGGTTCTTCTGAATGCAGACGTGTTAAGCCCGAAGGTGTCTAAACATGATAGAAACAGCCGACCGTTGATAGGTGATGCTGCTTCTGTAACCGTTGTTGAGAGTTGTGTTAATGGAGAGGAAATCCTATGTTCTGTTAAAATGGATGGAACAGGTGCTAAAGCTATTATGATTCCAGCAGGTGGTTTTAGAATGCCTAGTTCTGTTGATACTGCTATTGAACATGAGGACGAATCAGGCAATTCTCGTTCTTTAAACAATCTTGTTATGCAGGGTGATGATGTGTTTAATTTTGTTCAACGAGAGGTTCCAACAATGATTCATCACCTATTGGAGCGTGCTAATTTAAAAGCAGAAGAGGTGGATTGGTATATGTTCCATCAACCCAATAAGTTTATGCTCAATAAATTGGCTGATGCCATAGGAGTCCCTTATGAAAAGATGCCTAGCAATATTGTTGAAAACTTTGGCAATGCGAGTGGCGTTACGGTTCCTACTTGTGTAAATTATAATCTCGGCGAGAAGTTAGAGCATGAAAGTTTTAAGCTGTGTATGGCTGGTTTTGGCATTGGTCTTACATGGTCATCTGTATTAATGAATGTTGGTAATTTAAATTTTAGTAAAATCATAGAATTTTAAGATTATGGATAAAGAAAAGTTTATGGAAGATCTCGCTGAGATCTTGGAAGAAGATTCTGTTAAAGATAGTGATGTGTTGGCTGATTTTGAGGCTTGGGATTCCCTGTCTATTCTTTCTATCTTATCGTATGCTTCGGAGAATTACAAAATACAGTTGAAGAATGAGGATGTTCGTTCTCAAGTGACTGTCGGTGACCTATATTATTTCCTGGAAAACAAATGAAATATACCTTAGTAACGGGGGCTACCTCTGACATTGGTAGGCAGATTTGTGTAACACTTGAAAAGAACGGTCACAATCTGATTCTCACAGATTTGTTTTCTCAAGCATTGGAAGAGACATTAAAAGAATTGTCTTTTCCCGAAAGGCATAAAATCTTGCCATTGGATTTTTCTGATGTGGAAGGAGCAAAATCCATTATGCAGGATTATCTTAAAATCAATCAAATCCAGGTTGCTTATGCTGTCTTTGCTGCTGGTATATTTGCCGTTAAACCGTTGAGGTTGTTGGATTATTCTTTCCTAAAAAAGAATTTTGATGTCGCCATATTCTCTACTATTGCGATAATCCAATTATTGTCATCTAAGAAGGTCAACTCTAATAATTTGGAGAGTGTTGTACTTATCTCTAGTGTGTCTGCTAAGATGGGCACAAAAGGGTATTGCGCATACGGAGCAGTCAAGGCGGCAATGATAGGCATGATGAAATCAATGGCTGCTGAGCTATCACCTGGGGCAAGGGTTAATGCTGTTCTTCCAGGTGGTATTAAAACACGTACAACTAGCTTCCTGTTTGATAATATGGTAGAGTCTAATCCCCGTTATCTTTTGGGTGATGGGAATCCAACGGATATAGCTAACGTGATAGACTTCCTTTTATCGGAGAAATCCCGTTGGATTACAGGTCAGGAATTTGTCGTAGATGGTGGATTAACATGTAGTTAATATGGAGTTATGAAGAATCTTATTTTCGTGGGAACTGGTGCCGTAGCAGCAGAAAATACTTGTTATGTAACTACTGCTAATTACAAGATTGAGGGTGAGGATGTCATTCTAAAAGGATATATTGGCGATGGTGAAGATTTAGTGAAGTATCATAAGCACTATGGATTTACCGCTCCTATTTTAGGAGGAGTTAATGACTATCAGATTGAGGAAGATGACAGATTCATTATTGCTATAAATAATCCTCAGACTCGACAAAGAATAGCTGACATTCTTCGATGTAGAGGTGCAAAGTTTGCTAATTTAATTCATCCTTCTTGTGTGATAGCGGAAGATGCAATTTTAGGCGAAGGTAATATTGTCTCGCCCTTCAGTGTTATTGGTCCCAAAGCTGTAGTTGGTGATTTCAATGGACTTACATCATACTCCGCAATTAGCCATGATTGCGTTGTGGGTAGTTATAATTCATTCTCTTCAGTGGTAGTTTGTGGCTATTGTCATATAGGGAATAATAATATGTTTTATATAAAGTCAACAGTAGCTCCTTCTATTACTATCGGTAATGATTGTATTATTCAGGCAGGTATGCTGGTAGATAAGGATGTTCCAGATGGAACAACTGTATTCTACAAATATAAAGAACGTATCTTGGCAGTACCTAAATAATGGATTGTTTGTTGTTTTGATAGGATGTAATATAAAGATGTATAGACATTTTTTCAAGCGTTTATTGAGCTTCTTATTAGCCTTAGTGGCTTTGTTGTGTATTGGTTGGCTGATTGTCATTATTGCGATTTGGCTCCATTTTGCCAACAAGGGTGCTGGGGCTTTTTTTATGCAAGAACGTCCTGGCAAGGATGGAAAGATTTTCAAGGTAATTAAATTCAAGACAATGACTGACGAGCGAGATTCGGATGGGAATCTTCTTCCTGATGATATGCGTTTAACAAGAATCGGTAAAATTGTCAGAACTTTATCTGTTGACGAGTTACCTCAGCTGTTTAATGTGCTTATCGGCGACATGTCACTGATAGGTCCAAGACCTCTGTTGCCAGAATACCTCCCTCTGTATTCTCCTGAGCAAAACCGTCGGCATGAGGTAAGACCTGGTATTACAGGTTGGGCTCAAGTCAACGGTCGTAATAATATTTCATGGAAGAAGAAATTTGAATATGATGTATGGTATGTAGATCATTTGTCATTTCTTCTTGATGTGAAGATAATCATTATGTCTATAAAGAAAGTGTTGTTTAGGGAGGATATAAACAAGGAAGGTGAAGCAACGACAGTTGCATTTGATGGGCAGAATTAATTTTTACATTGTATATTCTTTTCTTACATACTAATTGTTTAATTTAATAAACAAATGCTTTATGAAGAAGTATAATTTCAATGCAGGTCCGTCAATACTTCCTCGGGAAGTGATTGAGGCTACTGCTCAACAGATTCTTGATTTCAATGGCTCCGGTCTGTCTCTGATGGAA
>JAEEGL016524309.1_pt1 | contig 24258 bp, 18 predicted proteins | sample 9134231 | NCBI WGS metagenome assembly JAEEGL01 (sample SAMN16246548, study PRJNA631951) | gut metagenome | biome: gut microbiome; feature: rumen; material: fiber-attached | host: Bos | place: Iran: Karaj | collected 2018-10
ATTAAGGTAAAACGCCCTGATAGTCTCGGAGGTGGCTATATTGACACCTTTCTGCAACTTGATCAATTTATTTTCATCTATTGAGTATAGTCAGGAAAGTGAATACGCGTTCTGGAATGAGATTTATGGCTGCGTGAACTACCTCAATCTTCCGTATGATACGGTAATGAACCTACCAATACATATAAGGAAATTTTGGATAAAACGGCATAACCGTCAGGCAGAGGAAGAGGAGAAGGAAATGGCGGAACGCGAGGACTCGAAGAAAATAGGTGGCGTACAACTGAACGGTTTTGCGCGAACTGAACAAGGAAGAATAGAAAACGGTAACACGTTTGTAAGATAAGAGATAACGGCGGCATAAAAACCGCCGTTTTAAGTATTTATCTTTATAGATATTATGCATTATTATGGCCGATGGAGTTGATACGAGTAAATTAGAAAACGCTCTTGAAGAAATATTAGAACAAACCAGTACACTCAATAAGAAAAGGTTTTTTACTGCCAAAGCATATAACGAAGGCATTAAAAAGCTTGTGGGAAATGAGGGTGTTGGGAAACTTGTGGATAAGCTTGAAGCTATCAGGGGCATACAAGCCATGTCTACTGGCGCCACTAGTAACAATTCTTTGAATGGCATTAATCTTTCAACAGTCAATAGTGAAATTACTAAAATAAGCGCTTATGGCGCTAACATTAGTGATAATGTTAAGAAAATTTTTGATTTCCTCGAAAACGGTAAAAATCATTCAACAACCACTGCAACGGCACAAGGTACTCCTGAAACTAACGATAGCATTTCCAAATCTATTGATATTATCAAAGATGCTGTTCTTGAAATAAGGGATAACTTAGCCGGCGGAAGTGGGGATAAGGAATATGATGAGTTGGTTAGTGAAACTCGTAAATTGCGTGCAGAAGATCAAAATACCAAGGCTAAGTATGATGCTGCAATGAAGAAAGACAGGAAGGAGTGGGGCGATAAAGAAAAAGAAGCAGTAAAAAAATACCAAGAGGAACAAAAAAATAGGGAAAAGAACCAAAAATATTTAGCCAAAGGAGGGAAAACGGGCGTTGCCGCTGAAATAGTAGGTAAAATTACTAATGTAACCGGCGCCCTATTGTCTTCCGAAAAGGCAAGTTTTTCAAAGGCTATCGACAAGACTACCAACGCCCTATCTTCGCTTGGGCCCGGCGGCGCAGTAGCTGGTGGCATCATATCAATCCTTAAGCAAATATTTGAATCGGGCGTATTGCGCGAGCGCGCCGGTACTGACTATGCTAGACAAATTGGTGGAGGCAGGCTGGCGAAGAACAACTTCGCAATCGGCGTTAATGATACTATTCGTGGTGTAGGGTTTAGTGACAGGGCAAAGGGTTACCGTTTCGAAGAAATAGCCAGTGCTATGACCGAGGCCGCCTTGGCAATCGGGCGTTCGACAGAATACCTTTCAAAGGGTTCGATGCTCTCTGCGGTTGACTTAAAACGTTTCGGAATTGGGGCAGAGGCAATCAATAATTTTGATTCTTTCGGTAAATCAATTGAGGAAACTGATAAATATTTCGCTAAATTATATGGCGAAGTATCGAAGAAAGGACTGTCTTTCAAAAATGTTTCAAAGGCGGTAAATGACAACCTGCGTATGGCGCAGAGTCATACGTTTGCTAACGGTCTCCGTGGCTTGGAAAAAATGGCTGAAAAGTCAACGCAGTTGAAATATAATATGCAGCAGGTATTCAATTTTGCTGATAAGGTATCAACCATCGAAGGCGCCATAACCACTTCTGCAAACCTATCCGTTTTGGGTGGGCAATATGCTCAGTTTGCTGATCCTATGCAACTACTTTATGAATCGCTTAATGATACCGAAGCGCTCAATAACCGTATTATCAATATGTACGGCAACAAGGCACATTGGGATGCCAAGAAGGGTGAAATGACAATGGGTGCCGAAGAGCGTAGGATGCTCATGGAGGCGGCAAAGGCGGCGGGGCTTGATCCTAATGAAATGTTGAACCTCTCTTATAACCAAAGCAAAATGAGGCACATTGAAGGACAAATACATGGCGTTGATAAAGAAACCGCTGAATACATTAAGAATATCGCAGAAATAAGAAAAGACGGGCGCGCATACGTCAACCTTAATGGTGAGGAAAAAATGGTTTCTAAACTGTCCGAAACTGATAAGATAGCCCTTGAAAAGGCTTCTAAGGCTAAGGATGCTAAGGAAGGTGCTAAATTAGGCGATGTATATCAGGCGACTACCAATATAGGTGAAAAATTGGATAATTTCTTTGATTGGTTTAAAGAAAAAATAGGTTCTGCAATATTCGGCATTTTCAAATTCTTCATGAAAAGGGAAGATAAAGCCGAGTTTAACAGAATAGAAAGGCTTAATAAATTAGGCGGAGATGAAGAAACTAGGATGATGCGCCAAGAACTTTACACTCGTTGGACAAAAAATGCAACCGAAGAGGAAAAGATTGCGGCGGCAGATAGATTAAAAAATATGGGGTCCGATGCCATTAGAAACGAATATGAAAAACCTTCTTCACCGCAAGGAAAATCCCCTAATGGGATTACACCTTCTCAACATATTCCCGGATACGGCATCTTACAGGGCACTTCTCATTACAATGGCGGAATAAAAGGTGTTAATCGCGGGCAGGTTTGGGAAGCTGAAGCCGGAGAATTTTTAATTAACAAGGGTTCGTCAATGAGATACGGTAAAGAATTGGCAAAAATTCAAAACGGAACGTTTAACCCGTATTCATATACTAATGAATTAGTTAAAAATGATATGCAACGTCACTACGAAGCGCTAAAAGTATCTGAAAATGGAAACACGCCGGTTCAGCAGGTAGCCAACTCGATAGGGGATGTTAATGGAAAAATAAAAGTAGATATACCATCGACGATAACAATAAACATTGCAGGACAGGGAAAACTCGGGGAATACGATATAAGGAATCTTATAATGCCCGAGGTTGATAGAATCATGAAAGAGGCGTTCATGAGGAGTAGTAAGGGCGGTTTCAATAAGGAAGCGTTTTTTAATCAGGCGGACGTTTTAGCGTAATACCTGGTCTTAAGAAGATCTTATAATACATGATCCTTTAAGGACCAGAACTATGAGAAAGATATTATTTAATTTAATTAAATTAAAAATATCTTTAGAATAAAAAGAAAGAAAAGATAAAAAGAAAGAAATGGATAAAATTGCTCAGGTGACAGGCGTGCTTCGCTATAACGACAAGACGAGGGACGAGATGCTAAGGCGAATATATTGGAAAGATGAACAATATACCTCGCTCGGGGGCAATTTTGTTAGGTATGCCAATATAGAAGACAGGGAGGTAACGTCACTTACCGAAGGCAAAGGACTACAGAACTACACTTATGACGAGAAAACTGATTACGGTAAATCCATAACGCATAAATATCTCGGACAAAGAGAATTACCTCACTCATACTCTACAAATGACTATTCGTCCAACCCTGAATTAAGAAAATGGGAAGGTGATTATCTTTACAACTTCGTATGGGAAACGAGACTTAACGACATTGGCATTGCCAAGAGAGTGAATGAATCGGCTGTTGCAATTATTGCTGATGAGAATCGTTTTCTTGTAAGCAAATACATTACCCCCGAACTCACGAAATTTTACCAAGATTTTCCTTCAATCAATTTAAGGACTGTAAAAAATTCCTTGGATCAGTATTATACGGGGAGAATACCTGACATAAAAGAGGCGGATGCCAAATTTGTGCACGATTATCAAGATTTCCTTGAAAGAAGGGGCAACACGGCAGTTGGCAAGCAAATTTCGGAAATGCTCCATAGTGCAGGTAATGTAAATTCTAAATACGTCAGAGAAGAACAAGACGAAAAAGGTAATGTAAAAACAATAGACGGAATTCCTGTTTACGTTGAAGCATCTAAAGAAGAAGGAGATTATTTTTTCAATTTAACGGGTATTGATGAAGATAATGATGTAAAGACGTTTGATAGCAATGGTAGATATTGGACACCTTATACCAGAGAATTACAATACATAGAAGGGGACTTGAAAAATGAAAATGGACGTCGTCCCGACGTTTCAACGTTCATTAACATTAAGGGTGATGACAATTCAAAAAGTCTTCTTGCGAAAACCAATAAACTATTCAATCAGCATAAAATTTCTACACTTGCCGCAAGGTTTCATACATCCAACGAAGTGAATAAGGAAATTGAAATGACGGATAGCGCCAAATCACTCATATATGGCAATTCCCACGGAAGAAACCTTTTGAGAAAAAATCCTAAACACTTCGAGAACGGATATAGCGATCCCTATTGCCGTGTTTGGACTTACCATCATCAGTACGATAGGTTTTCAAAGTTAATTCGCCCGTTTTCGGAGGAGGAAGGCGACATATATAGTGAGGAATTCCTGCCGTATAAAACAAGCAATGGTGGGCGCGAAAATCTCAAAAAAAGGACGGTTCTTGATAATCTCACAAACACAGTAAAAATTGCCCCGTCAACCAATGGGGGTATAGCGATCAAGGACTGCATGTTCTCAATAGAGAACCTTGCTTGGAAAGATGTACCTGACAACAAAACCGAATATCTTTCAAAGGAACAAAGAGGTCCGAACGGTGGAAGAATAATGTGGTTTCCGCCATACGATCTTAATTTTAATGAACAGGTACAGGTAGGGTGGCAGCAACACACTTTCATTGGAAGGGGTGAACCTATTTTTACGTACAACAACACAACAAGGCGCGGGACATTATCTTTCGCATTGTTGATTGATCATCCTTCAATAATTAACAATATTCCAAAGAATTCCATTAGGCCCAGTGATGGCGACGGCGATATAGAAGCCGATGTTTTAAGGTTTTTTGCTGGTTGCCAGATACCTGATTTAACCACACTTGGCATCACCCCGTCAGCGGAAGTAGAGGAGAAAAAGGCGCCCGATAACGAACCCCAATTAACCATTCCCGAAGATGAAAAATCCAAAAGGGTTAAATTCTATGTCTATTTCCCAAACAATTATTCAGGGAACGGAAAAAATATGAACGGAAAAGCAACTGACTCCACGGATGTTGATTGGTTTGACTATATACTTTTCGGAACCGATGCAAAGTATGGCGAAAATTTACAAGTTAAAGGTTATGAAATGGATAGTAATGGGGTGTCTGATAGTAGAAGTGATTCAGGGAACAGTATGCCGGTTTACGAGGTAACGACTTCATATAAGTCCGGCTCAGGAAGTGAAGTTAAAGATGTGTACTACAAATATAGGGTTGACTTTGATCTTCATCAAAAACTCGTAAACCAAAAAAAGGATGGGACTTCCCGTGGTATGGTTTACGAAGATACCAATTATGCTGATTCAATTGGATTCTCCCTTAATAGTACGAAAAATGAAAACGCCGACGCAACTCATAGTTTCACGGAAATAGTATCGGCAATGTATCAAGCGCATCCGGAGTATTTTAAAGGGACGTTAGTTGAAAAGCATAAGAATGAAGTCCTTCGATTTTTAGACACAGCGAAGCCGGAAAACCAAAAGTTAATTAATCTTTTTAAGGGTAATGAATATTCCAATATGAAGTTCGAGGCAGGCGCCACAACGCAGGACTCGAAAAATAGCCAAAAATTGGCTATCAGGCGCGGGTATGCCCTTAAAGATTTAATTCTCGTTCGTGGTAAGATGGAGAAAATTGAAAAAGAAGGGGAGATTGATTTGCCGACACCTGCGATTAAACTTAATTATCAAGGAACCCTTAATGATAAAACGACTGTAAATACGTTAGAGGCCAAAAAACAGCGTTATGCTTCGCTCGAGATTTTTTATGACGCACCACAGATAGAAAAAGTGTCGGATACTGTACATGCAACTACGGGTACGACAATTGAAGAAACGGATGTAAATGCGGAAGAAGGACAGAATAAAACTCAGAACGAAACAACCCAAGAAATGGTTGCTCGGTCACTTATATCTTCATCACCGACAAGTTCATTACGCTACGAAACGGAGGGCGAATATTTCCATCGCCTTGAAAAAGATGATCCAATTGCATTTAAGAACATCGTTGATAAGTTTAGGTATTTTAGTCCGGCGTATCACTCAATATCACCCGAAGGGTTCAATGCAAGGTTAACATTCCTCCATCAGTGTACAAGACAAGGACATACCGTTTCCGCTTCTGACGGTAGTTATGCAATGACTGCAGGTAACCTTTCATTTGGTAGGATGCCGGTATGTGTGCTTAAAATAGGTGATTTTATTAATACCAGGATTGTAATTGAAAGCGTGAGCATAAATTACGATGCGCAAGGAACCCCCCAATGGGATTTAAATCCCGAGGGTATTGGTGTTCAGCCAATGTACGCAAAAGTACAGATGAGCATAGCCATATTGGGCGGTCAGTCGCTTGATGGACCAATCAACAGACTCCAAAATGCGGTTACTTTCAACTATTATGCGAATACCGGCGCTTATGATAATCGTTCTGATGTTATAAATTTGGAAACCAAGTCAAGCAATGAGGTTTTGATAAGAAGCAATAAAGATAAAAATGAAAATATAGTAGATAAGAGCAAATATGTTGAAAACACCACCGTTTATAAAAATATATTCACTCCATATCCTGATATTGAAGTGAGACAAACTGAAAAAGATGTTAACAAATATAACGAAGATAAAGCCAAGGGGAAAAAGATTTCGGAAGAGATTATGTCGCAATATACGGGATATGAAGTGGATGAGAGCGGAAGTTATGATTATAATGGTACTTTGTAAAAATGGCATACGATAGATATAAAGCATTCAGGACTGACGGAAAGATTTTCATTCCACCGACAGTGAGGATAACGCCCAAGTCAACGGACTTTTTTGAAGAATATATACGTGGGGTGACAAGACTTGATCTTGTATCGAATGACTATTATGGTGATCCGAATTATGATTGGCTTATCTTAATGGCGAACCCTGACTTGGGCAATATGGAATTCGAAATTCCTGATGGTGCCCTTGTTAGAATACCGTATCCATTGAACGTAACGCTCGAGGATTACAACAACCAGGTAGAAAAATTTTACACGTTATACGGAATAGAAAAATAAAATGAGTAAGAACGGCAACGGAGCAGTTAAAAGCAGTGGTAAGATAAACTATATCGAGCCCAATGATTTACCGGCATTTTTCAAGGCGAAGGTACCGGCCGGACAGGCACCTGATAATATCGGGTGGGATCCTGAGGACATGAACATATTTGTGGATTTACAGGTAGTAATACCTTCACGGCAGTATGACCCGTCCTCAATAAAGGAATATGGCGATTTTAACTTCAACGATGCTAAGTATCAGTCTGTTTTATCGGGCGTAAAACTTAATACAGAAAAGGGAGATGGTGGTAATTTTCTTACTACCGATTGGACGAATATAAGTTATAGGGAAATAAGGAACAACCATGCTGGTTCCAAGGAAACTCTCGGGATAAACTCTATCAATATCAGTTTCGACTCTAATATGTATCCTCGTGTGACAATGAATTTTACTGACGTGAGGGGTAGCGCGTTAATGGGTGTACAGGAGCAGGCGTACGTTGATAAGTTGAATGGCGTGAAGGATTCGGAAGTAACGAGGAGTTTCTTTTCTTCTGTTTTTAAGTTTCCTTATCCCCGTTTTCTCCTTAGTGTCAAAGGTATTTACGGCACTTGCGTAACATTTGTGCTTTCCGTTGAAGATTTCAGGGGTAACTTCAACTCCGAATCAGGAAATTTTGATGTCGTAATTAAGTTCATTGGGCATATGTATGGGCTTTATACTGACATACCCATGAATTATCTTCTTGTGGCACCATATATTGGCTCAAAAAATGGTGGGTTAACAACGAATGAGTACTGGAATTCACAGGTGGGCGACGGTGTTTTCACCTATAATGAGAACAATCAAAGAGGGGGTCCTATAATGACATTTCTCGAGTTCTATCGTAAGTTTAGCGATATGAAAACTAACGGTGACTTCGAGAATGCGTTAGGAGAAGCTGGAACGCAGATAAGTAATAACTCACTTGATGATGCTAATTTAACCAAGATACTCAATCTTGCGGAAAACTTTTGGGAGCGCGGAACCATTTTAGGTGGGGAGTCAAGCATTGGTACGGCGGTTACTAAAGGAATTTTCTATTCTTGTGAAGTAAATGACAAAGGATACGTTTTCTTTGAACCAAGTGGAACTATGCTATCTATGGATAGCACTTTCCTCAAAGAATTTAGTAAATTAGTTAAAGATTATAAAAATGTCAATGAGGGTGGCTTTTTTGCTAAATCTAAGGAATATGATCCATTTAGCGAGTTTTATGCGGAGGAAGAAGTTACCTATGCGTCGTTAAAACTTTTACCGATTGTTGCCGATATAACGAGCGGCACGTTTTCAATTGGTGATATTCGCCCCTCCGGAATTAATGAGGAGACTTGGAAAAAAATTTCAGAAAAGGTAGGTGGTGGAAATCTTGCCAAGTGTAAATGCTATTTAATCTATGATGCTTCTTTCAAGCAAGATATTAAAGCGTACACGGATAAGTTAAAGCAAGAAAATGACGACCTTATGCCATCGGCAAGTCAGGAGGTTGAAGATTTTGTGAGCACGCAGTTCGGTTTTACATTCACGATAGAAAATGTTATGCGAATGCTTTTTGCGCATTTTGATACTTTCATGAAGTGTTTTTACGACACCATACTTTCAATCGATGGCAGTAGGACGCTTGAATCGATGGGTAAATTCGAAAAAAATAACACGGATATATCATCTTCTTCTGATTTAGAAGCACACGTTCCTCCGTTCACAGGATTTTTCGATAAGAACGGAAAGCGGCTTTATCCACCTGACGCTGCCGAAAAGGACTCTAAATTTGAACCATTGAAAAATATTCCTGAAGTAGAATTGGTTGAGAATATTTTCAATGGAATAGGGACAATGCGTGATTTTGGCGAAGAGATAAATAATATGGGCTCTTCAAGTGAAGACTCGGATAAAGAAGGGGGCGACATTACATATAAATTCACCGCTATAATGCCAGGTGACATTTTTTATGATGGCACAAATCCGTATGATACAATTTCCACCGGCAATTTATCGGACGTTTTAGCGTTTTTCCTTTCTAGACTTTATCTTTTTTATGTTTCAAATAATGGTTCTGGTAAGTATCTTAAATTAGCCGCTGAAGTCGAGGCAGAGAACTTTAAGAAAAGCAATCTTTTCCAAAGGTTCAGGGCAGAGGATTTTGGGGGGCTCAAAAATGAATATTACACCAAGTCTGACACGATAAAAAATATTTGCGAAAATAATAATGTTTATGGTGTGATAGATGGAATAAAATATTCTTCTCTCACCGGTTCCCCCTTAGCGCTTCGCGGTTTGCGAGATTCTTTTGAGAAACGTGAAAAAAATAGCCCATTCTTTTTAATGGATGATTATAACGTAAAACGATTTGAAGCAAATTCAGTATCGGATAAAAAATTAGTTGGACTTAACGAAGATATCTACGTTTCCAACACAGCAATAATGCCACTGTTTGAGAGGGATAAGGTAAAAAAATATGATGGCGAACGAATGCTTAATGCCGAGGATGATGACAGTGAAGAGGCAAAAATGATGCCCTTGGTAGTTAAAGATAAAAGCATTTGGAAAAGATTTGTGTCAGAAAAGGAAAACAATGAGACTAATAAAGCAATAAAAGGGGTATCGGCAATAATCGGATTATGGCTGTTTCTGAAGACTTGGAAAGCCGTTGCCGGCGATAAGTACGCCGGAAAGGAAAAGTTTTATGATGCCATAGCGGAAAACAATACCGACTGGTTGTGGGTGCCCGAAATAAATTGGAAAGATAAAAATGTATTAGTTGAAGAAAAGCCGGCGTTTAGTGATGCTGTTAATGATCCTTATTTCTTCGCACTTCATGTTTTAAGACTTTTAAGTGGCTTTGGACACAATGAAGAGTATTACAAAAAAATCTTAAAGCCAGAAGAGGATTCTATAAAGTTAATTGCAAAAATTGATTATTACATTATTTGTGGGTTATGCTTTATGCATGCATATAAGCAAACTCATGATGATGATGCTTATAAGGCCAAGAAAAAGGATTTTGAAGCCCTTTTTATGTTTTATGAATCTTTTGACGAAGACCGTATAAGCGAAATTTGCGACTCGAATAAAAAAACCGAATTCGTAAGTTGGGTTGATAGCGAATTTACCCCCAATTTTTTAAATGCGATACCGAAAGACGCTTGGAAGTATGCAACAAAAAAGAAAACGTTTTTAAAAGACGTGCCTTTATATGAGGAAAATTTCGAGAGATACCTGTTGGATTTATATTGCGAGAAACAATTCCTGTTACTTGCCCGTAGTCCGTTTGAAGGTGATTCAGTAAGTAAATCATTTTCTCTTAGTAATAGTCAGTGTATTGCAGCAATAAAAGAGTTTCTCTCTATAGTAAGGCCACCCGAGGATAAGGAAAAGGGGGAAACAGAAAATGAAAACGGAAACGAATCGGGGTATAATGATGTTGAAGTTGAATTTAATGTAGATACAACTGAGGACAATAAGGCGGCGTGCTATTACACATTGAAAAATTTGTACGACAGATGGCTTGCGATGTTATCTCCGGAAGATTTCAAACTTTACAGTCCCGAAGAGGAACATGAGTTAAAGAAACTTAAATTAACCGATAGCGAACATAGGTTGGATGGGAGATCAGAATTTTTGAATTTCGTTTATGTGGATTCTTTCTATAATGATATTAGCAAGAAGTTCATTGTTAATCCGGCAAGTATTTTCGAACTTGTAGGGGAGCATCTTGATGGAGATAGAAATCAAAATGTGTGGGAATTCATTTGTGCTATATGTCAAGAGAATAAACTTCTGCCACGCTGCCTTCCGGTTTATTGCAACATATATAAACCAAGTACATTCGCGGAAATATTTACGCCGAATCAACTTTTCGGAGGTTTAAACAGGACCAGTCGCAGAATAGGCAACACATATGTATTAATGTATACGTACGAGCCGTCGCATCTTCTTAATATAGAAGAGGATAGAACCGAGGGTGTAGGTTATAGTAACGATTCGTTTGACATTGCCGATAGTGCGGGTGATCCGACACCAATGGCGCTCAGTGTTATGGCTAAGGATATTGGCAGGGGTGAGGATAATTACGAGATATCAGCGTTTGGTGTTACGGCGGCGAAGCAGAATCAGCAGTATTTTACAAAGATAAGTGTTGGTATGGATAATCCACGCGTGACTGATTTCTCAATAAAGAATATGTTTCAATTGGCTGATATGGCCAAGCGAGGCGGCACGGTAAACACCAAGGGTACCGGCCAGGATTTGTATTCAATATACTCGAACCGTTCTTACGACTGTTCCGTGGAAATGTTGGGTTGTGCTAATATAATGCCGATGATGTATTTCCAACTCAATAACGTGCCTATGTTTAAGGGTGCGTATATGATAACCAAGGTTGAGCATAATATACAGAACAATACCATGACAACAAAGTTCACGGGAACGAGGTTGCCTAAGAGGTATGTGCCTTTTGTTTCAAATGCTTTTATAATGAATTCATTGAGGGCATCATTAACCAATTATAGTAGAGAAGGTGGCGGTGGCGGGTATTGGAGTTATGGTAAGGCACCTGAATGGAATAACGGTACACCGAGCGGGACACTTTACATAAAAAACATGGAAAAACAAATGGATCAATCCATGCCATGGGAACACTCTCAGGATTTATATAGGGATGGAAAAAATCTCGGAAAGACGGGATATAAAAATCCAAGGGAAAAGGGTTCCAGGAGTTATTGCGCTGGTTTTATTTTTTATTTTCTTCATGCCGGATTCAACGGTTATTCAATTATTGGATCTGGTGGTATAACAGGTGCAGAATATCAGGTGCGTAGAAGAGAAAATGGTTTTTCCGGCTGCGATGGGTACCTAATGAGAGAATTTTTAGCAGCCAACGGCTTTAAGATAGTGGCTAGACAAAATTCAATTAATAGTTTCAAACCAGAACCGGGCGATGTGTGCGTGATGAATTACGCCCCCTATGGGCACGTATGTATGTGGTCAGAGAAAGGATATTGGATTTCGGATTTTCAGCAGAATGATTGGGGCAGGTATTATGGAAAGATTGGACCCGATCCTGATGATGTCGTTGTTTATAGATTTGCGGGAGAAGTGAATAATACAGATGAGTTTGCGTATAATTCCTGCATTTACAAAGGTAAGAAACCGAAGAATGATTGCCAGCCGGAGAAAAAATGGTATGGCGGTGGCGGCGGAAGGATTAACTTCACTGATTTTGTTGTGCCCGAAGATAAGATGGATACATTTATCAATGCCCTTGCGGGGCACGAAAGTGGAAATAATTCCAAAGCAATCGGCGATAATGGCGCGGCTGTTGGTATACTTCAAATGCACCCTAGTGCCGTGGTACAATATAAGCAGGATACCGGCTCGGAGGAATATAAGTTTTATAATGGCACTGAAGCGACGCTTAGTATGTCAACTTCCGGTAGTTCGACGTCTTACTTTTCACAATATGTAAGTAAAAGCAAGTGGGATAGCGTTCCACAGGACGTTGTGAATTTGGATTCCAGATACAGTGAGGCAGCATCTAAGAAAATGTGCAAGGAAATATTAACCAAGCATGTTAAAAGTAGGAGTTTCGTAAAAATGTGTGACGTGTGGAATACATGGAGCGGACACGCTCCGGCATCTTATGTGAATGATGTTAAGATGCGTTACGACAACCTACTCTCTTAAATCACATTAAATTTCGTATATTTGACTCGGTTATATTTATAAAATAACCGAGTTTTATGTTTTTAGCGAGGATAATAAGCAGTTCGAAGACGTTGGAAGTACCTCCTTATATTGAAGTTACGACTAAGTATAAGGAAGAGGCGATACCTACGCTCATAATCGGAAAGAAACGTGCCGTTGACTTGTTCGGACAGGAAAACGTGCATGTGATTGACCGTACCCTCACTGAAAATGTGACCTGGATATACGCCAAGAACGAGCGCCGTGCCGACTTCGAGGAAGGGCTGCAGAAATTCAAAACCGATGTTGAAAAACGACTGAGCCATTCCGTGAAATATTATTTCGTCAATATTTTCACCGAGAAACTTTCTTTCCTTAAGAAGGTTTTGAAGTGGATAAACTCGGAAGTGGTGAAGTCGGTGTATGTAACGGAAAACCATATATACATATATGGCGGCAAAGATGTGATAGGTTTTTCCCTCTCGGATTTCAAATATATCGGCATATCCACTGATAAGGTAATCGGAAGGATTGCTGCTAATACGTTCAATATTTTTGTCAAAGATTCGGAACTCGCGGCGGAATATTCTTCCAAAAACAAGATTGTAATCCCTTATATCCATTTCTATTCGCGATAAAAAGTGTTTTTTGCTCTTATTAAAGTATTTATAGCATAAAAGATTACAAAAATGTTTGTATTTAAGAAGAGCAAATGTTCACAGCGCAAGCCCCTTCCGCAGTCAATGCTGCAGGGAGTCGCTGAAGTAAAGGAAGCACCGGTAAAGAAGGCACCCAAGGTTGTAGAAACCAAGCCCGCCCCTAAGAAAAAGGTGGCTGCAGAGGAGCCGGTAGCAGAAAATAACGAAGTAAAAAACGAGGAATAGATATGGCATTCAATTCTAACAACGTTGAAAACGCTGAAAATCTCATTGGCAAACTGAACTCTGAGAAGGTTAAGTATATCAAGAAGGACAAGGGCTTGATTGAAAGAAAGTCGGTAGAAGATGAGAAGGTTATTCTCACCGAAGATAACAGACAGATACTTTTTGGATAAGATGACAAGGGAAGAGCAATTACAGGAAGACGTTAAACGCCGCTTCAGCACAATATGCGGCTACGATGCAAAGGTAGGGCTGAATGAAACCATAGTTCTCCCCGGTTCAGTGGAAGAGGCTGGTGACGAAGATCCCAATGCGCAGCCCCCGGCAGACGGTGATGAAGCGCAAGGTGGCGCACCCGACACTAACGCAGGTGGTACGGATATGGGTGGCGGAATGCCTGACCCTAATGCAATGGGCGGAGACCCCAATGCCGCGGGTGGAATGGACCCCGCTATGGGCGGAGACCCTAACGCAATGGGTGCCGATCCTAATGCAGCAGGCGGAGCACCCCAAGGGCCCGAAGGATTCAATCCTCAGGATATGGGCGGCATGGACCCCGCTATGGGTGGAGACCCTATGGCTATGGGCGGTGCCGATACACAACAGCCCGGCGACGAGGTTGTCGATATTACTGAACTCACCGACAAGCAGGATGACATTGAAGATCAAATCAAGGAAGTCGGCGGCAAGTTCGAGGAAGTACTCAAGGCAATCGGCTCTTTCGAGGAACTCATCAAGTCCAACGATGAAAAGATAGAGGACTTGAAGGCTGAAATCGAGCGCCGCAATCCTACGCAGATAGAGAAACTTGGCAACCAGAAAAATCTTTCCTATCCGTTCAATGTAACTCCCGAGGAATATTGGAAGGACAAGGAAGCCAATTCCAACTACTCCACAGAAGATGACAATAACGGTAAGGAACAGGGACAGTATGTGATTACCGCCAATGACATTAATGGCGATACCAATTGGCGCGCCATTGCAGATTCCCTTGACGATAAGGGTTTTCTCTATAACCAAACACTTGACAAATTATTGAAATTCTAGAATAGACAATACGTTTTCAGAAATTTGCCCGCAGGAACTTGTTTCTATTGCGGGTTTTTTTCTTGTTTTTGCGAATTTTTTAAAAGAAATAAGTATTTATATTTTGACAAAAGAAAAATTTTTTATATATTTGTAAAAAATAAGTAAGAAATGATTAACACATCTTTATATCTCAAGCATAGTCTGAGCCTCGTATTGCGTTACGAAGCCCATTCGGTGTATCTTGAGGGATAAAGATTTTTTTGAAAGTACTTTTCATAAACAAGATAAATTCAAAAGAACCTCTGGGTACACAAAAACTCGGAGGTTTTTTTATTTTTATATATGCCCTGGTAGCCCAATTGGCAGGAGGCGCGTGCCTTAGGAGCATGACAGTGAGAGTTCGAATCTCTCCCGGGGTACAAAAGTCTTGGTGGTGTAATGGATAGCACGAAACACTACGGATGTTTTAGTGAGGGTTCGAGTCCTTCCCGAGATACAGATTGGCTCTATAGGTTAATTGGTTAAACTAGGGGATTCTTAATCCTCGGCTCCGGGTTCGAGTCCCGGTGGAGCCACCACGGGAGAGCGCCAACGATGGTGAGTTGGGGCGGACTGTAAATCCGCTGCCTTTCGGCTTAGGGGGTTCGAATCCCTCCTCTCCCACAACATGGGTCTGTTACGCTAATGGTAAGCGGAGTGGCTGTGGACCACTTGATGTCAGTTCGATTCTGACGCAGTGCCCCTAAAACGCCCCCGTAGCCCAACAGGTAGAGGCAACGGCTTCAAACACCGTTCAGTACAGGTTCGAATCCTGTCGGGGGCACACCTCCGTAGCCCAACAGGTAGAGGCATCAGGCTTAAATCCTGTTCAGTCTGGGTTCGAATCCCAGTGGGGGTACAAAATATGCCACGGTAGCCCAACTGGCAGAGGCAATAGACTAAGGATCTATAAAGTGCGAGTTCGAATCTCGCCCGTGGTACAAATTTGGAGGATTAAGCCTAATTGGTAAGGCAGCGGTTTGCTAAATCGCCAGTAGTCGGGGAAACCTGACGTGTGGGTTCGAGCCCCACATCCTCCTCAAATTCTTTATTTTTCCAATTTCTTTTGTTGTCCGGCCGGTATTTATAGATGTTAATTTGAAAGAAAAAATTTTGTATATTTACAGTGCAAAATTTAAAATAATATTTATTAATTTTTACTAAAATGTCTGATTACAAAAGAAACATCACGGCAGACGTAATGGATGCCGAAGAGGAAGAAAAGAGACCTCAATTTACAGCGTTTGACGCGAAAAATTATCTTAATGTCAAACTCAGCAAATCTGAAACTTCCAAGGAACTCAGAATTCGGCTGCTCCCTGTTGACAAGAACACAAGTTCTCCTTTCAAAACCATTTACATGCATCAAATCAAGGTATCCCCTGAGCTTTCAGCAAGCGGGTGGAAGTCTTATGTTTGCTTAAACAAGACGGAAGACATTGATCATGACACGCTCGGTAGCAAATGCCCTTTCTGCGAGATGAATAAACTCGCTTATGAGAATATGAAGAAAGCGGCAGCCGATGGTGACGAGGTGGAGCGCGAACGTTGGAAAACGATATCACTTGCCAATAAACATTCCGAGGTTTGTGTTGTTCGTTGTATTGAACGCGGTGCCGAGGAAGATGGACCCAAGTTTTGGAAATTCAATGTACGTTCTGACGGTAAGGATCCTAAGAATCTCATAAAAGCACTTTACAAGACGCGCAGGGATGAAAGTATTGAGGAAGCCAAGGATGAAAATGACGGCGTTCTCCCCGAGGACTTTGTTCCCGAGAATATTCTTGATCTTGAAACGGGTAAGGATTTGAAGGTTACTATTTCCGCCGTGTTTGACAAGGAGGGTAAGCGCACTAACAAGACAAGTATTTCTATCGTTGACTACGGTAAGAACAAGCCCCTGTCAAGGGATGAGGATGAAATCGACGAATGGGTAAATGATGAAAAGGTTTGGAGTGATGTGTTTGTTGCGAAACCGTACGACTATCTTTCAATCATCCTTGACGGTGAGATACCTTTCTTTGATAAACAAAATAAGAAATGGGTGTCCAAGGGCAGCGTTCGCAGTGAGGAAGCGAAACAGCATCAGAGCGACGAGAATGAGGCTAATAAGAAAATAGAAGCCGCTAAGAAGAAGGCGCTTGAAGCCGAGGAATATGAAGACGAAGAAGATGAAGAGGAGGAACTTCCTTATTAATCTATGTGTAAACTCTACTTCGTTCATGGTCCGATGAATTCAGGGAAATCTATGTACCTGCTCGCCAAGGCGTACAACTTTGACGAGCGGGGTATTCCCTATAGAATTTATAAGAGCACTATTGACACTCGCGATGCGGGCGTAATCCACAGCCGTGCCCTCGGTGATAAGGAATGCTGCAGTATTACTCCCGAGGAGTCCTTTCTCCTAAAGGAGGATTGGTATAATTCTGATGTACAATGGATTCTTATTGACGAGGCGCAGTTCCTTACATCTAAGCAGGTGGACGAACTTGCCACAATAGTTGATGAGTGTGGTATAAATGTCATTTGCTACGGGCTCCGTACTGATTTTCAGACGCATCTGTTTCCCGGCAGTAAACGCCTTTTTGAAATCGCCGACACATTCGAGGAAATAAAGTCCCAATGCGAGGATGGCAACAAGAACATCTTCAATGCGAGGATTGATAAGGATGGCGGGATAATTACCGAGGGTGTGCAGGTTGAAGTCGGCGCCGAGGACAAGTACCTTTCAATGAGCCGCAAGAAATATCGCGAGAAAACTCTTTGGCAAAATATATTCAGCAATGGAAAAGACAATTAATAACATATTAGCGGAAAATCACGACATTTATTTTACTGGCGAAGTGGAAGAAGCCTCCCTGCTAACCCTTATAAAGGATATTAGGGCGATAACGACGCGGGATAATAACGCTATTATTGCGAATGCGGCTGCACTGAAAGAACTCGGAATTACCGTTAGCGAACAGGAACGCCCTCAAATCAGCCTCTACCTATCCACATATGGAGGTTCGGTGTATGACGGGCTTGGGATATATGATGTTATCAAGTCATTGACTGAGACTTATGTGGTGAACGTTATAGTAACGGGCAAGGCAATGTCCTGCGGACTTTTCATCCTCCAAGCTGGAACAAGGAGATATGGTTCCAAAAATTCGACATATCTTTATCACGATATATCCGGTTTTCAAGCAGGAAAATTGAAGGAAATAAAGGAGAGTAGCGAAGAATGGACACGCCTTAAAAATAAAATTGACGACATTATCCTATCGAGGACAAATATAACGAGGGAAATGCTCGATGATGTTACGGAGCACAAGAAAGATTGGTTTTTTGATGCCGAGACAGCACTTCAACTTGGCGTCATAGATGAAATTATTGATTAAATAAAACAGAAAATATATGGCTAATAAACAACCATTGAAGAAAAAAGAAGTTCCTTCATTCAGTGTGAAGGATTTTAAGAAGAATTTTCTCGGGGAAAAGGTGGGCAAAGTGGCCGACAAGGAAATGGAGTGGGTAATTATGCCCAAGGCGTTCCAAGAAGCAACCAAACTTCCCGGTTTTCCTCTTGGAAGAACAAGCGTGATACGCGGATGGACAAACACAGGTAAGTCTACCCTTAAAAACCTCGCTGTGGCAGCGGCTATGCGACAGGGTATCCTTCCCGTTATTTTCGAAACCGAGGGCAACTTCGATTTCCAATACGCCAAGGATTGCGGGATGGACATTACTCCTGTTTACGGCCCGGATCCTGAGACAGGTGAGGAAACCATCATTGACTGGGAGGGCGATTATGTGCTTTTCACTACCACGAAGATGTGCGAATTCTGCGGTGATATGGATTATTCCAAGGGTGACAAGGTAAAGAACAAGCGAGATGTTGCGGTTATCGAGGACATCGGCTACATTATCAATACTTTCCTTGACGAGCAGCATAACGGTAACATTCCTATGCCTATCCTCTTTATTTGGGATTCAATCGGAAGTATTCAGTCTTGGAAATCATATACCTCCAAGTCGGGCAACAATATGTTTGATGCGGGTGCAATCAACACCACATTCAAGCCTATTTTTGCGCGCATTGCTGCCTCCAAGGAAGTAGGTGCCCCCTATACGAACGGTATGATAGCCGTGAATAAGATTTGGAAGGACAGTCAGAACAGTATGGGTGGCGCTACGGCTATTGCAAACAGTGGCGGTGAGGCATTCAAATACGGCTGCCGCCTCGGAATCCATGTGGGTGGCGTCGCAACTGCCGGTACCAAGAAACTGAAAGCAACGGTTAAGGGTAACGAAATCGAATATGGTACCCTCACGAAGATTTCCGTTTATAAGAACCAGTTGCCGACACCTTATAACATTACTTATAACGGTACAATGTGTTGCGTTCACAATGGGATCATTACCGAAGATGACCTTGCGGATTACAAGAAGGCTGAGATACCGGCACTTCTTGAGGCGGCAAGCAAGACAGGCGAAAAAGTTGACATAAGCGAAGTTGAATTCTCCGAAGTAGGCAAACTGTCAGACGAAGTGGTTCCTGTTGAATAAAAAGAGAAAGCCCCTTAAACAAGGGGCTTTTTAAAAAATAAAAGCAATATGTCTATACCATTAAGAAAAGATTTTAGGGTGAGATATCCCTTACGCGAATCAGTTAAGATTGATGAGGAGTTTTTGTCCGAGCGTCTTCACTCGTTTGATTGGCAGAAGAGGGTTGCATTTGAAGTAGCGAAAAAATTTTTGCCGTTCTTATCTTCATTGAAAGAAAATAAGGGGCAGAATTATATTTTTGACGTTGAAACCACTAACCCCGAAATTAAACAAGTTATCTTATTTGCGTATAGGACAATTGCGTTTACATCCAGTGGGGCACTAGTGAGAATGGATACCGACGCCAAGACGGCGACAATTGAGCTCCGTGTAGTTGGCTCTGACTGCAGTCTTGAGAGTCTCGCAAGTATTTTAGGGCATGAGCTAAGTCACATCGGGACGATTATGAGCAAATATGATAATGACGTCAGGAACATAAATCCCCCGAAGCAATATGAAGCCCTGATTGCAGCCATTAATGCCACAAAAAATTATGAAACGGCGGCTGAGAGGGAAATTTACGAATATTGTTATTCATTGTATTGTACGAGCGATACGGAGATAGGCGCGTTTGTGTCGCAGACGGAGTTCGAATTAAGAAAACTGGCCGGTAAAGACATTCTTACCATTGAAGAACTTAAAAAATATCTCCCCCAAACAAATTCCTGCCAAGCATTTTCATTGGCAAAGAGAGTCGCTGATTCAATGCTGTCAAAAACAAAATACGATAAGGAGTGGTTCATCGGGCAACTTGAGAAATATGGAATAGATACCAAGGATTTTGATAAGCAGATGAAGCATCTCAAGTACCGAGCCGAATATGCCCTTGAAAAATGCGCCGCAAATGCTATACTGACAACCGGAGAATATTAGTTTTTGTATATTTAGGGCATATGGCGCAGCCAATTAAGAAAAAGATACAGGAAATTCACCCTGATATGATTCAGGAGAAGCCGTTTTACACGCTTTTAGTGGACGGGAACAGCCTTCTTTTCAGTTGTATGGCGGACCCGAAGGTCAATTCCGATGGAATCCATTACGGCGGCGTATTTCAGTTCCTCCTACAGTTGAAAATTATTATGTCGAAGCGTGAATTCGACTATATTTATGTGTTTTTCGACAATGAGTTCTCCGGAGTGCTGCGTTGGCAGATTTACCCTTATTATAAGCAGAATCGCGATAAACATTATGAAGAATACGGCGTTTCAGAGTATATGAAAGCCGTAAATGCGAAAGTTCGCGGGATGATGAAGTATTTCAACGAGAAAAACGCCAAAAAATACAATAATAGTTTTGCGGACAATGAAACTTTTATCCGCCATAAGTCTGATTGGGACAAATTTATTGACGCGAATTTCGACCGTGAGCGGGATATCCTGTGCAAATACTTCAACGAACTCTATATCCGTTGGAATATAGACGAAGTTACGGAAGGAGATGATCAAATCGCCTATTATTGCCTTCATAAGAAGGCGAATGAGAGAATCTATATCATTTCAGCCGATATGGACCTTGCCCAACTGCTCGCCGACGACATCTGTATCTACAATCAGAAAGAAGGACTCAAGAAATTCATTACAAACAAGAATTTTTATGAAAATTTCGGATATGATTACAGGAACGTGTTGGTGAAAAAGGTGTTTACGGGCGATTCGAGCGACAATATCGGAAATATCAGCCTGCTATCCGAGGACGGGTTCTTCAAACTTATGCCCGAGGCAAAGAAAAGGGAGGTAACCATAGAAGAGGTTAAGGACAGGGCACAGAAACTTATCGATGAGCGCATATCGGAGAAGAAAAAACCCCTAAAAGTCCATGAAAACATAATAAACGGGGTTTCAAACAAGGATTATAATGGTGATTTTTATGAGATCAACACCAAAATCATAGATTTGAAGCATCCGCTGCTGTCCGACGAGGCGAAGGAAGAGATGGATGCCATGATGTACGCTCCGCAGGACCCGGATGGGCGCTCATTCAAGAACCTTTACCAATATATTAAGGAAGATGGGGTGGATGAACTTATGGGAGACACCAAATTCACCTCATTTTTCGCCCCGTTCAAGACATTTGCCGAGCGGGAGATAAAAAGATATGAAAAATCGTTAAATGAATAGATATGAAGGACTTATTTAAGAAAGATGATGGCTTTTGCCATATTTCCATAAAGGATTTTAAGGGCGGGCTTACTGAACACTACGAAATAGAGGGTTTGAAGAACGGGGACAAACTCGTTGGCATGATAGATTACCCCCTTAGTCCCAAGAAGGTGCAGAAAGTAGAATTTACGTGGAAAGAAAACCGTTTTGATCTTTGCAGGCAGGTATGTGAGGTATACCACGCAATTTATGAAGATGATAAGAAAGACCCTGAGAAATACGGTATATGGGGACACGATATCGGTGACCTGGTAATAGAACAAATTCAGGTGGATGCGAAAAACAAGAAAATAGAACTTTCGATTGGAAGTTAAAAAAATGTATATTTGAGAAAAAGACAGAAATTTGTTTAACCTTTTAATGAATTAAGAATGGTAGAAAAGAATTTTGAAACACCCGTAAAGGAACGTTTCGATTTTGTGCTGAGTATTAACGGCAACATCATTTGCCAAAGAAATTTTGGAATCAACAATTTTCAGGAGAAGTCTCTCGGCTCCGTACACCTTACCGAAGCGGTGGAGGAGTGCATGGAGATGATTGACAAGGACCTGAAAGAAAAAACCAATGTCTATAACTGGCTTACGGCGCCGCAGGTTTTCCAAAATGTTGAGGAAATGAATGCGTGGGTGGCTAAGCACCCCCATAAACTCAGTGTACCTGAGTTCGTTACTCTGAGGGATGCCGATGAGGCTTTCTTGTGGGACGGCGAGAAAATGACGCCGTATCCCAAGTCGGTTAGCCGGCCGGACTACGTTGAAGAGGAAGATGACACCCCTTGGATACTTAAGTTCGCGTTTTTAGACAATGGCGAAGAGGTTCGTTCCATTAGTTGGGATGGCAAGCGTTACCCTAAGTTCATTAGGGCTAACATCGACATCTCCAACTCGAGAAACAAGTTTAAAACCGAACAGTTCTCCTCACCCTATTGGGCACTTGTTGTCGATGAGTTGAACGACGGCCGCAACGACCTTATTCCGCAAATTAAGCGCAGACTTATTTACGCCTGCACAGGCACAACCGTACGTTACTTCTCAAAGGTGCGCTATGGCAGCATCGAAGAGGGTAATTACAAGGAATATGACCTGAACCTCAAGGGTTACAACGAGCGTCTTTTCCTTGATATGAAAAAGAAGCGCTAATGGCTAAACTGCAAAAAGACAATTTAGGGTATCTCGGGACAGATTTTCAATACAGGCTCATTAAGATTTTCATCGAAGAGCCTGATTATTTTATTGACTTCAATCCCATAATCAATCCCAACGCCTTCACTGAAACTTATTTAAGGACAATAGTGGGGGTACTTAAGGATTATTATGAGGACTACGAGTCTGTCCCGAAGTATGATACTCTCCTCATTAAACTGAAAGAAAAAGCGGTTACTGAGGACGATTTGCAGTATTTCGAAGAGGCGGTAGGCAGGGTTAAACACGCTTCGATAGACGGACTCGAGGAAATCGGGAACATAGCGGAGCGTTTCTTTAAGCAGCAGGAAATGATTAAGGGCGCCAATCGCCTGAAAGAAATTGCCGGCAGCGGGGAATTGGACAGGTATGACGAATGCGTTAAAATCATTGAGAACATCAATGCGATAAAGCGTCGTGAAGCCGACACTTCTTCTCCGTTGGAAAACGTTGATAGCGATTTGTCCAAGGAGGATATTGTTTCGATACCCACAGGCGTAAGCCGTCTTGATGAAGCTCTCGGCGGTGGGCTTGACAAGGGCAAGATAGGCATTATCATTTGCCAAATGGGCGGTGGTAAGACATCCATGACAACGTGTTTCGCCGCCAACGCTGCTACAACTCTCAGTGAGCAAAACCACTATGAGGGATATAAAGTCCTTCAAATAGTTTTTGAGGACAGCCATCGCGACATACACCGTAAATATTTCTCCAAAATTTCCCAAGTGGAGACGAAAGACCTGAATAAGGACGAATCAACCACGGAAAGGGTGAAGGAAATTCTCAGAAACTCGGATCAAAGCGAGTTGATAAACAACAACATTCGAATCGTCCGCCTGCCCAGTGGAGAAAAAACCGCCACTGATATCAAGCAATTGATTAAAAAGAAGGCAGCCGAGGGCTTTAAAGCCGATTTGGTCATTGTCGATTACTTTGGATGCGTTAAGCCCGAGGCGGGTACCTCGAAGGAGGACATTACGGCAAGGGAAAGCGCCACTATGCGAAAATTCGAGAATATGGCACCCGAACTTGACATTGCAATGTGGATTCCTGTGCAGAGTAATAGGGAAGGTATAGCCACTGAACTCGTAACTAACGACAAGATAGGTGGCTCGATTGCCAAGAACCAAATTGCGCAGGTGGTACTCTCCATCTCAAGGAGTTTGGACGACATGCAGGACAACCTGGCCACAATCGCACTTCTTAAGAACCGAAGCGGCGGCGCGGGCCTCACTCTCAATGGGATTCTGTTCAATAATGGTACCTGCACAATCAGTTGCGAGTATATGACTGAATTCGATAACCCCTTGGCCTACAATGACTACGCCGTCGAAAAGGAGGAAGAGATGATGGAGGAAAAGGTACGTAAGGCACGCAGTGAATTAAAACTTAAGGACGTACGAAAAAATTAACATTTGACTATCAACTAGTTGAGAAACGGGGTGAAAATTTCTTGAAAATTTACCTCGTTTTTTAGCAAAAAGACATGGTAGGAAAGGTATTTATCATTGTTAAAGAGATAAAATATGGAAGTAAGAAAAAGCGATGGAA
>JAEEGL011988733.1_pt1 | contig 24257 bp, 23 predicted proteins | sample 9134231 | NCBI WGS metagenome assembly JAEEGL01 (sample SAMN16246548, study PRJNA631951) | gut metagenome | biome: gut microbiome; feature: rumen; material: fiber-attached | host: Bos | place: Iran: Karaj | collected 2018-10
GGATCCTTGTCGTAGGGCCGGCACATGTGGAACCAGCGCACCGCTGCGAACACGAGATTCACTGCGATGAAAAAGGTCGTCGTCAGGCCGGATACGTAGGGGATGTCTACTGCCATTTCGGGGGCAAATATAGCAAATTCAACGGAAATGTACTCCATTGGACAAGTTGTGAACGGAGATGGACAGGGTGTAAATGCCTTTGGACATGCTGTGAACGCGCTTGGACGATGAAAAAAATCGGACCCTCTACCTTTGCGCCATCATTCAAAAAGGTAATCAATAACAATAAATGATATGGAAAAAAAGAGGTTAATGTACGAGCGGCCGCAGGTGATTGCCATGAATATCGAGCCGTCGGGTGTTCTTTGTGGCTCTAACCCAAACAGCAAAATGAACTTGGAAACCATGAACCGCAATTTCGTGGTCTTCTATTTTGGAATTGATGGTATCAATGATGGCGGTGATCTTTAATATATAGGAGGAAACGACAATGAAACAGATGAAAGCTATCGTTCGCGGCGCCGCCGCTTCGCTGATCCTGATGATGGCCCTGCTGGCCTGCACTTCGCAGGAAATCGGGGAAACGCCCGTTCCCGAAACGACGGTGGAGCAGGTCGTTGCGCCTGTCGAACAGCCTGTCACCGTTCCCTTCACGCTGACCCTCGGCTCGGATGAAACCAAGGTCACCATTGAGGGCCCGGAAAAAAAGTATAAAATCCAGGAAGGCGACAAGCTTTCCATTTCCGGCGTAGGCAGGACGATTACGGGAACCTTGACCTATAATAAAAATAAGAACAAACCCGGAAAGGGTCCTGGCCAGAATAATAACAATAAGTTTGCTTTTGACGGAGAACTGACCTATTATGCCAGTGAGGGGGATCTCTTCGAGACGAATGCCCAGATGGAGGCCGTTCTTTTCAACGATAACAACCCGTTGGATTTCGACTACGGTAAAGCTGTTGCAACGGACCTGAAAACGGCCGTCGAGCAGTTCAGCCGTTTTACGGCAAACTTCCATGCCAATGACGAAACGACGATGCTGGTACAATCGTCCGCTTTCCTGGAAGTCGAAATCACGCTCTATGGCAACAGCGGCTTGACCAGCGTGCCGGTGGCAGTCTCGGATGCCAGCGGAAAGCTGAATGCGAAAGGTGAAGTGACCCTCAAGGGTGAAAAGAAGCCGGGCAAGCACGAGACCAAAGTGAGTTTCGTCGCCGCCGTTCCGGGTGGCATCGAACCCGCGAACCCGGTGGTCAGGATCTGCGGAAGGGATATTCCTTTCACTGGCAAAGAACTGGTAGCCAGCAATTCATACAAGATCAAACGCGATGTCTATCCTGCCGCAGGCGATCCTTATTACAGCGATGGTATCTGGGGCACCGAAGGTCACGCAAATGGCGCCAAGCCCGTCGGTATCATCGTCTATGTCAACAAAGGCAACGCTTCGGCCCACCCCAGCAAATACCAAGGCAAGGAACTCAAGGACAGTGGCAATCATATCGCGAAATTTGCGGAGGATATTACCGGCAAGGACAAGATTGCGCTCGTGATGGCCCTGCACAATGCCGCTGAAAACGTGTCCTGGTCGTCTTCCAAGAAGAGTGCCCTGGATGGCAAGTGCATCACAAAGTTGATAGAGGCGATGGAAGACTTCGACGGTGCCGGACACACCCGGACCTTGTGCGGCCTGAAGGATAGTTATCCTGCCGCGAAGGCTGCCAGCGAATACGCTCCGGAGGGCACTTCCGGCTGGTTCCTGCCTTCGGCCGGACAGTGGGTAGCCGCCGTTTACGACCTCGGCCAGTCGGACGATGCGTACACCTGGATCAACGACAACAACCAGCTTCTGGAAAAATGTGTCATCAACAATGTCCTTCGGGTGAAGGAAACCAATAACCCCAGTGAATATATCCTCAATATCTTCAACGAGTACATGAAGAAATATGAGGGCACAGCCTTCGATGGCGACTGCAGCTATTGGACTTCCTCGGAGCTCAAGAAGGATAACAAATACGATAAAGCCATTCGCGTCAATTTCTCAAAGTCAGACGTTAACGGCCACAACACTTGCTTCAAGGTGGGCGACAAAGACAAACCGTCGAAAGACAAACTCCACGTCCGTCCCTTCCTGATCTTCTAGGCCGGAACGAGGCACAAAAAAGAATGGCTCCTTCACGGGAGCCATTCTTTTTGTATGCACGAAGCCGTTACATCAGCGCGCAGAGCTTGTCGAAGACCTCGTCGATGGTGCCCAGCCCGTCGACCTCCTTGTAGACGCCGCGGCCCTTGTAGTAGGAGATCACGGGTTCGGTCTTGGCGTGATAGGTGTCGATGCGGTTGCGGATGATTTCGGGCTTGGTGTCGTCCACGCGGTTCTCCACTTCGGCGCGATGGCGGATGCGCTCGAAGACCGTCTCGTCGGGGATGGCCAGCGAGAGCACGGTGTCGATCTTCTGGCCGCGGGCGGCCAGCATCGCGTCGAGGTGCTCGGCCTGGGCGGTGGTGCGGGGGAAGCCGTCGAAGATGAAGCCCTTCACGTCGGGATGGGTGTCGAGTTCGGAAGCGATCATGCCTTCCACCACCGAGTCGGGTACGAGTTCTCCGTTGTCGATCAGAGATTTGGCTTGCAGGCCGAGGGGCGTGCCGGCAGCGATTTCGCGGCGCAGCAGGTCGCCGGTCGAGACGTGACGCAGGCCGTAGCGTTCGACCAGCCGTGCGGCCTGGGTGCCTTTGCCGGCGCCCGGAGGGCCGAAGATCAGATAGTGCTTCATGGTTTTGGCAGGTTCTTTATCAGTATCGAGAATATAGATGTCCTTGTAGTTGCGGCCCAGCTGGTCGTAGTCCAGCCCGAAGCCCACGATGAAGCGGTTTTCGATCTCCATGGCCACGTAGTCGAGCTTGAGGTCTTTCTTGTAGACTTCGGGCTTGAGCAGCATGGTGCAGATCTTCACGTTGGCGGCTCCGGCGTCGCGCAGCAGGGCGTAGAGGTCGGTGATGGTCTTGCCCGTGTCGACGATATCTTCCACCACGATGACCGTGCGCCCCTTGATGGAAGAGGTCAGGCCCAGGACCTTGCGGGTAATACCCGTGGAGAGGGTCCCCTCATAGGAAGAAAGCCGTACGCTCGAGAATTCGCAGGGGAAATCGAGGCGTTTCATCAGCTCGCCCGTGAAGAGGATGGAGCCGTTGAGCACGCAGAGTACGATGGGAATGCCGTCGAAATCCTTGAAATCGTGGTTGATGCGTTCCGCTACGGCGTCGATGGCCTTTTCCAGCTGCTCGTAGGAGATATAGGGGACGAAATCTTTGTCCTTGAGATGGATTCTGTTCATCGCGTCAAAAGTATTTCACAATGCGAAAATAAGCATTATCTTTGTGATATGCGAGTGCCGTGCGCACTTGTTTTTGACATTTTATCAACTTTTTGACCGAGAGACGATGTGCAGAGCGATGGTAGGGTCTGGGATTCTCTCCCTTTTCCTGTTTTTTTCCGTTAATGGGGTGCAGGCGCAGAGCGGCCTGCCCCGTTTCGTCGTCGACCAGATCGAGGCGCGCGCCGAAGATGGCGCGTCGGCCGAAGACCTGGTCGCCCACTATGAGGAGCTGCTGGCGCAGCCCCTGAACCTCAATGCAGCCACGCGGCGCGAGCTGGAAGCGAGCGGGCTGCTGACCCTTTTCCAGCAGGAAAGCATCCTGGCCTGGCGGGAACGCTACGGTGCCATCCGCTCGGCGGCCGAACTGGCGCTGGTGGAGGGCTTCACGTCCGATGTCGTGGCCGAGCTCTGCCCCTTCCTGACCTTCGGCGAGCCCCTGACCGAACGCCGCTTTTCCAACACCCTGTCCCTCAAGGGGAAGAAAAAGTGGAAACAGCCGGGCTTCTCGTTCACGGCCAAGGAATCGTTCCTGTGGAAGCAGCTGGAAGTCAACGCCGTCCTGGACAATGACCCGAAGGAACGCATTCCCGATTTCCTCTCCTTGTCGGCCCGGTACAAAGACTGGTATGCCGGCGATTTCACCGCCCGTTTCGGACAGGGCCTCGTGGTATGGAAGTCGTTCAGCCTGACGGCCTACGGGAGCCCTTCGTCCGCGGCCCGGCGTGGAAACGGCCTGCAGCCGTACCGCTCGACCGACGAATCGAACTTTTTCCGCGGCCTGGGCTGGTCGCACCGCTTCGGCGCCTGGAGCGCCAGCGTTTTCTGCTCCCGGAACGCGCTGGACGCCCGCGTCGTGGACGACGCTTACACTTCGATCGCCACCGACGGACTGCACGCCACGGAGGCCGAACGCGCCAAGCGCCATGCGATGCACGAATATGTGATCGGGGCCAACGTCGCCCGCGAAAGCGGCCGCTGGCATTTCGGCGTGACGGCCGTCGCGTACCGCTACGACAAGCACAACGGCCGCAGGGTCCAGGACTACAACCGCTACCAGCAGTACGACGGCTGGTGGGGCAACCTGGGCTTTGACTGGTACGGCTCGCTGGGAAGCCTGCGTCTCTATGGCGAGGCGGCCTTCGACGCCCACCTGGCGCCGGCGGTCCTTGCAGGGGCCTTGTGGAGCCCGTCGTACAACTTCGAGACCAGCCTCACGGCCCGCTGTTATGCGCCGGCCTACATCGCCACGCACGCCGGTGCGCATTCCACGCTCAGTTCGGTGTCCAACCAGATTGGCGCGATGGCCTCGGCGAAACTGATTCAGGGCGCATGGACCTTTCTGGCCGACCTGGAGTATGTGTACTATCCCTGGAAACGCTATCGGACGGAGGCCGGCACGCAGCAGCTCAAGGGCCGGCTGTCCGTTTCGCGGAGTTTCCGCCAGGGAACAGTCGTGACGGCACAGCTGGCGTACGGCACGATGTGGAAGGGACGGCTGCACGCCGACCTGCCGCTGGGTACGGCGTGGAAACTGTCTGCGCGCGTGGAGGGCGGGTTGCGCGGCGGGGCCTGCTACGCAGGCGTCCGCTGGCAGCCCGGCCGGCATTGGGACCTGGCGGCCCGGGTGACCGTGTGGGCGACCGACGGCTGGGATTCGCGGGTGTATTTCTACGAGATGAACGTTCCCCAGAGCTACGCGGTGGAACCTTACTACGGGAAAGGCGCCGGGGCGTACCTCGTGGTGAAGTACGCCCCGGTCCGTCAGGTGGCGATGTGGCTGAAGCTCCAGCAGGGTTACGTGTCCTACTTCGTGCGGATCTTCATTCCCGGATAAATCTTGCTCTTGCTGTTGAGGTTGTTGAGCTTGTAGATCGTGTTGAGGGACACCCCGGTCTTCTTGGCGATGCCTCCCAGGGTGTCACCCGACTTCACCGTGTAGTAGGAAGCGCCCGAATTGCCGGAGGATGTGGTGGTCGTGCTCTTCTGGCTGGCGGTGGTCGAGGAGCCGTTGCTCTTCGGCGCACTGCCATAGATATAGAGGCGCTGACCGACCCGGATGTTGTCGCTCTTGAGGCCGTTCCAGCGCTTGAGGTTGGCCACGGTGGTGTGGTGTTTCTTGGCGATGCTGCCGAGGGTCTCCCCGCTCTTGACCTTGTGGATTACGCGCTGTTCGCCGCTGCCGCCCGTTTCCTTGATCTTCTGGACGGCCACCGAGTTGAAGAACACGGAGTCCTTGTAGCGGTAGATGCTGTCCTGCAGGTCTACGTACGACAGGGTGTACTGGTGGGGCAGGTTGAGGATGTAGGTGTGCTCGGTGCCCGGAATGATGTCGTGGAGGTACTGCGGGTTGAGGTCGCGGAGCTCGTCCATCGAGATGCCGATGTTCTCGGAGATCTGTCCGAAGTGCAGGTTCTTCTCGACGTGGAAGGTGTCGACATGGGCCGGGAGGCTGATCTGGGTCGGCACGATGCCGTGCTCCGGATAGTAATTCAGCGTGTACAGGGCGGCGATGAAGGCCGGGATGTAGCCGCGGGTTTCGCGGGGCAGGTAGTCGTAGATCTCCCAGAAGTCGGTCTTGCCGCCGCTGCGGCGGATGGCCTTGCTCACGTTGCCGGCACCACAGTTGTACGAAGCGATGGCCAGCGACCAGTCGCCGAAGATCATGTAGTTGTCTTTGAGCAGGCGTGCTGCGGCACGGCAGGAGGTCAGCGGGTCGAGGCGCTCGTCCACATAGGAGGTCATCTCCAGGCCGTACATCTTGGCGGTATTGTACATGAACTGCCACATGCCCTTGGCCCGGGCGCGCGAGACGGCGCGGGGATTGAGGGCCGACTCGATGACGGCCATGGCCTTGAGTTCCTTCGGAAGTCCGTATTCATCGAAAATCTCCTCGAAGAGCGGCATGTAATAGGTCGACAGGCCGATGATGCGCGCAGTGGTCATCGGCATCCGCTCGGTGTAGCGGATGATGGCGTTCTTGACGGCCTTGTTGAACTGCACGGGGATGAAGGAGTTCATCTTCTTGAGCCGTTCGATGTAGACCTCGTCGGGGATGTTGCTGGTCAGCGAATCGAGCTCGAGGGTCGATACGTCGAAGTCGTTGACGTCGATCTGCTTCTGTATGTAGTAGATGCTCAGCAGCGAGTCGATGTTGTCGGAGTTGTACTCGATGAGGTTCTCGATATCATCGTCCACGAGGATGTCGCCGTCAATATCGTTAGCCGGGGCGGTGAGCATCTGGTATTCATTGTAGAGGGAGTCGTAGGCCTGCTGCAGGGAGTCGAGCCGATGGGTCAGTTCTTCGATGAGCTGGGCCTGTTTCTTCTTCTCTTTGGCGTTCTGCGCATGGCCCGTGGCGGGGACCAGCAGGGAAGCGAGCAGGGTGAGCAGGAGGAGTCGTTTCATGTATTTCAGAATGTAAATTGCAGGTTGAGTCCCAGGGCTGGCTGGTTGAAGCGGGAACCGGAACCGGTGCTGGAGCCGGTGCCGGCACTGCCGTCGTAACTGGCGTATTGGGGGACGATGGGCTGGATGACGGTGGGCTGCACCTCCACCCAGGCGATATTGTCGCTCACGTCGAAATCGGCCATGTAGGCGAACACGTGGGCGTCGATGACATTGAGTGCGTAGACGATGATGGTGGCCAGGATGGAGTAGTCCCGCCAGCGGCGGTACTGGTCGCGGTAGGTTTCGGCCTGCTGGGCCGTGATCTTGCCGATGTAGCCCGTCTCTTCGGTGTTGCGGTCCATCTGGGTGATCCAGCGGAAACGCTTGTATTGCATGTCGTTGAAATGATAGAAATAGCCGCAGGCGACCAGGCCGCCGGTCCAGATCGGAATCTTCCACCAGTCACCGTTGTTGGCCTGGCCCAGGCCGGGCAGCAGGAGCGAGTAGATGGTCGACTTGGCCGGGACGGGTGCCTTGATGGGTGTCTTGTAGCAGATGGCGCCGTCGAGCATCTGGGCCCAGTAGAAGGCGCCAGCCGCCACGTAGCCGGCTGTCCGCAGGTAACGGTATTTGTCTTCGCCCGTATGCTGGTACTGGCGGTTGCTCCAGATGCCGGTATAGATGCCCGCACCCATGCCGGCATAGATGATGGGCACTTTCCACCACTGGCGGTTGTAGATCTGGGCGGCGCCGGGTACCAGGGCCGTGCCCAGCAGCATGTAGCCGGGCGTCAGCGTGTCCTGGGTGAAGTAACCCCGCACGAGTTTCCTGACGGAGAATCCCTGGATGGTGTCGGTAGCGACGGTGGTGTCGCGCGACGACGTATTGTTGGTCTCGGAACCCGGAGGGCCGGTCACCGTCCCGCTCCGTGTGTTGCCCGAGACATCGTTGCGTGTGCTCCGGAACTGGGCACTGACGCTGGTACAGGCAAGGGCCAGCAGAAGGAGGGTGACGAATATGCGGCGAAAGCTCATTCTTCCGTTTTGAGGTCTTTGATAAAGCGTTCCACCTGATCGGCGTCCTTGAAGCGGATGGTGATGGTTCCGCTGCCGCCGGCTCCCAGCCGGACGGCCACTTTCCCGTCGAAATGCCGGCCTACGCGCTCGGCAAGGGTCTGGTAGAGTGCGGGAAGGGCTTGCTCTTCCGGGGCGGAGGCGTCGGCGTTGCCTTGTTGCACTTTCTGCTCCAACTGGCGGACCGACCAGCCGTTACGGACGGTCAGGTTGAACAATTGCAGCTGCCGGTCGGGCGTATCGACCCCCAGCAGCACCTTGGCGTGACCAGCAGAAATCTTGCCAAGCTTGAGCGCCTGCTGGATTTCTTCCGGCAGTTTCAGCAGCCGCAGGCTGTTGGCGATGGTCGCGCGGTTCTTGCCCACGCGCAGGGCCATCGCTTCCTGGGTGAGGTTGCACTCGTCGATCAGGCGCTGGAAACTGAGTGCGGTCTCGATGGGATCGAGGTCTTCACGCTGGATGTTCTCGACAATGGCCATCTCGAGCATCGCCGCATCATCGGCCTTGCGGATGTAGGCCGGGATGGAGGTCAGGCCGGCGGCCCGGGCGGCGCGGAAACGGCGTTCGCCGCTGATGATCTGGTAGCTCTCGGGGCCGGTCTGCCGCAGGGTGATGGGCTGGATGATGCCGAGCGTGCGGATGGAGGCGGTCAGTTCTTCCATAGCCTCGGGGTCGAAATCGGAGCGGGGCTGGTATGGGTTGGGGATAATCTGGTTGAGCGGCACCTCGTTTACGGCAGCGGGGTTTCCACTGGCGATCCGGTGAATGTCGACGGGTTCCTTCAGCGGGTCGACGTCGCCCAGCAGGGCGCCCAATCCTCTTCCTAAAGCGTCTCTTTTTGCCATTGTCCGTTCTTTTTGATGATTTCCCGGGCCAGGTTGAGGTAGTTGTCCGAACCGGTGGACCGGGCGTCGTATAGGATGGCGGGCTTGCCGTAGGACGGGGCCTCGCTCAGTCTTACGTTCTTGGTGATCATCGTCTGGAAGACCATGTCGGGATAGTAGGTCTTGACCTCTTCCACCACCTGGTTGTGGAGCCGAAGACGACTGTCGTACATCGTGAAGAGGAATCCTTCGATGGTCAGGTCCGGGTTGAGGCGGGTCCGGACGATGTTGATGGTGTTGAGCAGTTTTCCCAGGCCTTCCAGCGGGAAATACTCCGGCTGGACGGGGATGATCACGCTGTCGGCGGCGGTCAGCGCATTGATGGTGATCAGGCCCAGAGAGGGGGCACAGTCGAGGACGATGTAATCGTAGCGGTCGCGGAGGGGGGAAAGGGCGTTTCGCAGCACGTTCTCACGCCCAGGGATGTCCAGCATCTCAATCTCGGCGCCCACCAGATTGATGTGGGAGGTGATGATGTCGAGCCGTTCCAGGTCGGTGGGCTTGACGATCTCCTCGGCCTTCCGGACGCCGATGAGCAGTTCGTAGAGCGTGTCGTGTTCCTTCGAATCAGGGTTGAAGTTGAGCCCGGAGGTAGTGTTTGCCTGCGGGTCGGCGTCGATGATGAGGGTCTTGTATTCCAGGACCGCCAGCGAGGCGGCCAGGTTGATGGCGGTGGTCGTCTTCCCGACACCACCTTTCTGGTTGGCGATTGCGATGATTTTTCCCATACGGTACGACAGTCCCTGATAAGGGGAACATAATCTGCAAAAATAAGAAAAATTTACTAACTTCGCAGAACTAAAACCTTGAATTATGCATCATCCATCGGATTGGCGCGTCATTGTCAGCAGCCGTTCGGGAGGGGGGAAAGCTGCACAGGAGTGGCCCCGGATTGAAAGGCTTCTGACAGACAGGAACATAACCTTTTCCGTGGAGTTTACCGGCCACGCCTATCATGCCATTTCTCTGGCGCGTGACGCGGTGCTTTCCGGTTTCCGGCGGCTGCTCGTAATCGGTGGCGACGGCGCCATCCACGAAGTGCTCAACGGCATCTATTCCCAGACGGAAGTCAACCCTTCGGAAGTGACCGTCGGCCTGATTCCCGTGGGCTCCGGAAACGACTGGGCGCGCCTGCACAGGATTCCGCACGACGGAGAGAAAGCCGCCGGGCTGATTGCCGAGGCGGAAGCCCGCACCCGGATGCAGGACGTGGCGCGTGTCGACACGATGATGGACGGAAAACCCTACAGCCGCTACATGATGAACGTCGGCGGCCTGGGCTTCGATGCGGAGGTGATCCGCCGTTTCGACCTGGCCAAGGCCAAGGGGCATGCGGGCGACAAGCAGTACCTGAAATCCCTGGTCTCCGGCTTTTTCTCCTACAGGATGCTGAAATTCCGGGTGGCGGTCGACGGACAGGAATTCTTTCGCGGTCCGGCCCTCTCCGTGGCGCTGGGCATCGGCAAGTATTGTGGGGGCGGCATGATGCAGACACCGGATGCCGTGCCCGACGACGGGCTGATCGACCTGACGGTGGTGCGCGCCATCAACAAGATGAAATTCCTCTTCAAGGTCCCTTCCCTGAAAAGTGGAAAGATTTTCAGGAACAAAGAAGTGATCCATACGCGGGGGACGTCCGTCGAAATCTCGGCGACGCCCCGCTCCTATATGGAGGTTGACGGCGAGACCGTCGGCATCACGCCCGTCCACGTCACGCTGATACCGGCGGGTATCCGGGTGGTGTCGAATCTGTAGGGGTCAGTCTTTGGGCTCGACGTAGAGCCAGAAGAAGAGCGGAGCATACTCCGGGATGGCCGGGTTGCTGCCTTCTTCCCCATATCCGAGATCGGAGTTGAATACGGTAACGGATTTTTCGCCGTAGTTCATCTTCAGGACGGACTTGCCGAAGCCTTTGACCACGTGGTTGCTGTTATTGAACTGATCCTCGCTGTTCTTGTAAAACGCGATGCTCATGGCGTCGTAGGTAGACTTGTTCGACCAGATGCGGTAGAACTTGGCCGTGTCCTCGATGTTGGTGTCGAACACCTGGCCGTTGAGCAGGCGGCCGATGTAGCGTACCCTCACGGTGTTTCCCTCAGGGATGGTGTCGGCGGGCTCCGTCTTTTCCTCGATCTTTTTGAAGAAATGGTGGTCGGCGATGGTCGACTCGCTGTCGAAATGTTCGCGGAAAAAAGCGCGCATGACCTGGTCCTGGTAGTCGATGATGTCGGTGATGACTGTGTCGACAGCGATTTCATACACATAGTTGTTGCTTTCCGACGTAGTGGAAAAGGCATCGTACATGACGGAAAGGTGGCTGGATGCGCTCATCGGCAGGGCGATGGCCGCGTTGCCGCCACCGCGCATCGTCCGCAGCACTTCTTCCAGCGCATCCGGCAGGTAGCCCTGTGTCATGCGCCAGACATTGCCGTCGTAGCAGGCTGTATTGCCGTTCAGGCCCAGTTGTTCGGCCAGCTCCTCGACATTGGTGTCGGTGATGGTTCCGTCGAGCGAGCGCTTGGTGTAGTGGACGCGGATGTAGGCGCTGTCGCCGATGGCACCGCCATCGCCCTTGTCCATCTCAAGGATGTAGGCGCCATAGGTGCCGTACGGCTTGACACCCGGATGGTTCACCCGGATCCAGGCTGTCATGATATGGTCGTAAGCGGTATCGCTGTCCTCTTTGGGTTCCACGGCGCAGGAAACGGCCAGGGAAGCGGTCAGCAGGAGGGCGGTCAGCAGGGCTTTGTTCACTTTCATATTCACTATTTGTTCTTTTTGATGGCGGCCACGGCGACGTTGAACATCAGGGCCGTGTTTTCGGGCACCATTCCGACGGTGTTCCGGCCGTAGCCGTATTTGGAGGGGAAGAGGATGAGGGACTCTTCGCCCAGGTGGGCGCCGACCAGCCCTTTGTCGAGGCCGACGATCAAGTCGCCCTTCCCGATGCGTACCGTGGCGGTGTCGAGCATGAACTCGTTCACGGGGCCGTTCTGCCCGAAGGTGTAACCGGCGATGAAGAGGAAAGCGGAATCGCCGGGCTCGATGGCGGGAACGCTTTTGAGTGTGTCGACCAGGATGACACGGACCACTCCGTCGTTGCGGACGATTTCGTTGTCGGAATAGCGGAGCTGGATGTAATCGTCGATGTATTTGTTCTGGTTGATGTTGGCTTCGCGCACCTCGCTCTCGCACGAGAGGGTGGTCAGCAGGGCGGCGGCCAGCAGCAGCCAGGTACGGATCGACGGCTTCATTTTTCAGATCGGATAATCCGCAAAATTATACAAAAGATGTGCCTTATGAAAATTTTTCTTCCTCCGGCCAGTTGTCCAGCGCCTGTTCGAAATAGGCGGGAACCGCTTCGAGCGGCATGTAGAGGCGTCCGCCCGCGGCATTCCGGTGGCCGCCGCCGTTGAAGAAACGGATGGCAAACTTGTTGACGTTGATGGTGCCCTTGGAGCGGAGCGATACGCGGACGTATTTCCCGTCGATGTTTTCAGTAAAGAGCGCGCAGACCTGCACGGTGCGGATGGCCAGCGGCAGGTTGACGAAGCCCTCGCTGTCGCCGGGCTGGAAGTGATAGCGCTCTTTTTCTTTGTTGCTGAGCAGCATATAGGCTGCCTGGTGCTGCGGCACCACCTTCATCTTGTCTTTCACCATGTGTCCCATCAGCCGGGTGCGCGATACGCTGTAGCAACTGAGCACCTTCTCCTGGAGGCCGTCTTTGTCCACGCCCCGCGCAATCAGTTTCGAAGCCATCTCAAAGGTGTCCGGGAAGACCGAGTTGGCGAAATTGTTGGTGTCGGTCATCATCCCGACATAGAGCGATTCGGCGCAGCGGAGGCTCAGCCTCCCGGGGTCACCGGCCACGTCGGGCAGCGAAAGAAGGGTCCAGAAAAGCAGTTCACAGGTCGAAGAGACGCCGATGGTGGAGATGGCCAGGTCGAAGCGTTCGAGTTCCGCTGCGATGTGGTGGTCGATCAGTACCTTGGACGCCCGTGTCTGCAGGATGTCCTGCTCCAGATATTCCGTGCGGCTGAGGCGGTTCAGGTCAAGGCATATCACCAGGTCGGCTTCCGTAACGAGGGCCCGGGCGCCCGGAAGGTCGTTCTCGCAGATGAGCATCCGGTCCCGCGGGTCATCCGGCTCGAGGAACGCCATGTTTTCGGGGTAGGGGCTGGGCAGGATGATGCGGGGCTTCTTCCCCCGGTCCTTCAGGTAATGGTAGGCGGCGGTAACGCTGCCCAGGGCATCGCCGTCGGGGTTGAAATGACCGACCAGCGCGATCCTGTCGGCGCTTGCGAGCAGGCTTTCCAGCCGGGAAGTATCGATCTGCATATGGAATGAGCGGGTTTTCTTGACGCAAATTTAAAAATATATTGTAGTCTTGAAATATATTTTTTATTTTTGTAGGTCAAATCAATTTTGGCGTACTAGGCAGACAATATTAAAATTAACCGATATGAGAAAACTTTTGACCTATTTCATCTTCCCCGTTTGCATCATTGTATTGGCATACCTGCTGTACAGGAGTATCAGCGAACCTGTGAAATTCAACACCGAGCGCGACCAGCGCCTGGCTGTCGGCATCGATCGCATGAAAGACATCCGTACCCTCCAGGTTACCTACAAGGACACCTACGGACACTATGCTCCGGTGATGGACTCGCTGATCGACTTCTACAACAACGGCAAGATCACCATCATGCGCCAGATCGGTTCGGAAGACGACTCCGTGGCCGTGCTGCATACCGAGGCCGTCAAGAAGAGCCTGCGCAACCTCAAGGGCGAAAAACTGATGGAAGCGCTCTACGACCTCTACGAAAAGGGTGACAACAACCTGATCATCCGCATCCCGCAGCTGACCGAAGTGAAAGACACCCTCTTCCGCAACCGTCCCGACTTCAAGGTCAACGATCTCCGCTACATCCCCTTCTCCGAGGGCGACACCGTCATCATGCGGAGCATCATCAAGCAGGTCTCCGGTGTGGACGTCCCGCTGTTCGAGGCACAGATGCCGTACTGGTCGATCCTCAAGGGCATGGACCATCAGCAGATTGTCAACCTCGTGGCCGAGCGTGAAGACACCGGCCGCTATCCGGGCCTGATGGTGGGTTCCATCGAGAACGCGAACAACAACGCCGGAAACTGGGAGTAGTGCTGAAATACACCCTCATACCCGAAGGGTACTTCTCTCCGGACAAAGCAGCCGACCTGCTTTCCCAGGTGGCGGTCCTCGAGGAGTCCGAATCGGTAGAAAGTTTGGAACTGCCTTGCTACAAGGCAGTTCTTCTTTATGCCGGTGACGAGGTTGCAGCCCGCTGCATCGCCGGGATGCTGACGGCCGCCGCATCGCTTTCGTGCTACAACAAGATCGTGATGCACCTGGGCTACGGCGTGGCCGATATCGTGCTGGCTGCCGGCGACAAACTGCTTCTCTGCAATTCTTTTCCTGCTGCCGATGCGGTGACGGCGCAGTATTTCCTCTTTGCCGCCATCAAGCAGTTCCAGATTAACCCCGAACTTTCCACCGTCCATTTCTACGGCGAGGCCGATGAAAGCATCAAGGGCGACCTGTTCCGCCATTTCGCCAGCGTGGAGGTTCTCGAAATGGCCTGAGATGCGGATCATCGGGGGTAAGCTGCGCGGGAAAAGCGTCCTTCCGCCGGCCGGCTACAAAGCCCGGCCGACCACCGATTTTGCCAAGGAAGGACTGTTCAACACCCTCGACAACGAATTCTTTTTCGATGATCTGGCTGTTCTTGACCTGTTTGGCGGAACGGGCAGCATCTCTTTTGAATTCGCTTCCCGCGGGGCGGGCGAAGTGATTGCCGTCGAGATGAATCCCGCCAACGTGAACTTCATCAAGAAGACAGCAACGGCGTTGGGCGTCGACAAGGTGGTCAGGGTGCTCCATCAGAACGTATTCGATTTCCTGGAAATCTGTTCCCGGCGCTTCGATATCGTCTTTGCCGATCCGCCCTATGCCCTCGAAGGGCTCGATACCCTCCCCGACCGGGTGCTGTCAAAGGGCCTGGTCCACGCGGGCGGTTATTTCATCCTGGAACACCCTGCCGAATACAACTTTGCCGCACATCTCTCCTTTGTCAAGGAGAAGAAGTACGGCAACGTGCATTTCAGCTATTTCAGCCCGGTTCCTGAAGAAGAATCCTAGTTCCAGGGGTCTTCGTTGGCCGGTGTGCGGATGTCGCTCAGGCAAAGGATCTCATTGAGGAACCATTGCCCGGTGCTGCCTTTCTTGCGCAGTTTGATCTCACGGGGATTGTCGGCGCCGCCGGAGGTAACCCAGACCGTGCACCATTCGTGACCAGAGCTGTCGGTTTTGAAGGAATACTGGTTGGTGCTGACCGTAATCTTGTACGGCTTGCTGGGGGTGTAGTTGTTCTGGGGCGTGGCGCCGTGGAAATAGGAATAAGGCTTGTAGCCCTTCCCCTGGAGCCGGTCGCGGAGGAACTGGGTTTCGTAGGTGGATACGGATTCGGGTCCCTTGAGATAGTTGAGCATGGCGATGCAGTCGCGGGGGCTGTCGCCGTATCGGGTGAGTGCGGCGACCGTCAGGGCGCCCACCGCGTAAGGATCGGTCATCTCGGCCGCACCGGGGAGCTCCAGCAGGTCGTCGATGGTTTTCGGCAGACTGTTGTAGGTGTAGGTACGGCTGGGATTGCCGCCCAGGTTCAGGCCCGTGTTGCCGAGCGAGCCGCATCCGACCAGCAACAAGGCTGCGGCAACCAGCGCTACGATAAGGATAGGTTTCATGGAAGTATTGGGTTTTCGTTTGTTTCAGACTATAAAGATAGGAAAAAAAATGGATTTTCGGTCCGTTTGCAAATGCTCAGATAACGAGGTACCTTTCTCGCAACGTTCCGATGGCATCGTCGGTCAGGCCCATGGGCCCTTTCAGATAGGCGTCGATGGAGCCGTATTCCCGGTCCATCCGGTCCAGCGCTTGGATGAAATTGACGGTGTTGCAGCCCAGGATGGCTTTGACGACCGCCAGTTCTTCTTCCTTGCCGCCCAGGAACCTGACACGGCGGGAATATTTTTTCACATCTTTGGCATACACCCGGTTGGTCGCGTCAAAATCTGCCACGATGGCCTCCCGGCTGGCCCCCAGCGCTGCCATCAGAAGTGCCGATGCGATGCCGGTCCGGTCCTTGCCCTGCGTGCAGTGATAGAGAACGGCGCCTTTCTCCGTCTCCAGGACCAGTCGGAAGAATTGGGCGAACTGTCGCTGGCATGCCGGATCGAACAGCATCGTGGGATACATCTCCCGGGCCACTTTCTTCGCTTTTTCATTGAAAGCGGCGAAAACGACGAGTTTCTTCACGTCAAATTTCTTCCCTGACAACTTCTTTTTCTCTTTTTCCGTAGCTTCGGCAGCCAGATTGCCGCTGGCATCCACCGGAAGGGCGACATACTCCGCTCCCGGGACCATGCGGTCCACTTTTCCCGTCTTCTCATGCTCCGTCCTGAAATCGATGATCTTCGCGACGGGAATGCCGGAAAGGTACCGGATGTCCGCGTCGGTCGATTCGGCAAGGGATGCCGTCCGCAGGAGCGCTCCGTCACGGATTTTGCGTCCGTCCTGAACCCGATAACCGCCAAGGTCCCGGGCATTGACGATGCCCGGGACCGGAAGGAACTGTTGCGAGAATAGGGAGGAAGGAAGTATCACGGTCGTTCTATTTCCTTCATTTCAAAGGTGGTGATGTAGGTCGAGCCATCCTCGCGCTGGCGCAGGGCGGTCCACTTCATCACGCCTTCATTGATGCTGGCAATCTCCCACCATTCGCGGTTCACAACGGTATTCTCGCCGACATTCTTCCAGCGGGTGCAGAGCAGCACGCCGTCGACGAAGTAATCTGCAAACTCATCTTTGCTCTGCTGCCACTCGCCATTGACTTTTTCGTAGTAGTGGAAGGTGCCGTCGGAGAAATACTCCCAGCGGTGGTTCTCGCCGTCGTCGAACTCGGAGTGCTCACCGGTGCTGCGGCCTTCCCACAGGCCGACGATCACCTGTTCATAGTCATCCTCGATCTTCTCAAACCGCTGTCTTTCATCCTTGGCTTCCTTGCCCCCTTCGTCTCCTTCCGGGCCGCGGGGAGGCTCAGGCAGGGTAAAGCTGCAGATAAAATCGGTGTTCGTGATATCCAGGATCAGATAGACGGAAGCCATTTGGGACCTGCCTTCTTTCACCTTCTTCAGCGCCACTTGATTTCCCTGGATGGTCACATCGAATTCCTCGGAATCCTCCCATCCGGGTTTTTTCGGTCCGGGAGCGGGCTTCGGACCCTGCCCCTGCCCGGGTTCAATATCCGGTTTTGGACCAGGAGGCGTCCCCTTATCATCATCCGGCTTGTCGAAAGCCCGGCTCATGAAGGCTTTTGTGGCCGATACGAAGGTCAGGACCGTCTTCCGGTTGGTCGGAGTAGGCTTGTCGTCGATGTCGGCGATCATCCACTTGCCCATGAGCTTCTCAGCCAGCCATCCCGGCGTGAGGCAGTTCGCCCACGTGGTCATCTGTGCCTTCATCTCCTCGGTGGCCCGGTGATAGACCAATTCTTCCGGGTCCAGGAGGACGCCGTTGGTCAGTTTCATGGGCCAATAGTCTTCGTACGAATGCATCACGCCGATGTCACCCGTGACAAGCATCTGGTATTTGAATTTCCCTTCCGGGCCGCGGACGCATTCGGCGCCGACCAGCTGCTCACCTTTGAGGAGGAAGAGTTCGTAATAGCCCGTGTTGTCAATAAAGAAAGCATAGTGTTCGACCACGCGGTCGTAAGGCATTTCATCAAAGGTTCCTTCTTCCGGATAGTCCGTCACCCATTCGCCCACGAGGTCGACCTGTCTCTTCGGGGAGGGATCGCCGCCCGGAATGCAGGCATTCATCGCTGCCAGACAGCCGAGCATAGCCACCGCCATGCAGCATCTTTTCAGTAAAGTCAGTAAAGTCATACGATTGTCTATTTATAGTGTGATTATACGGGTTTGCTTACAAATATAGTAAAAATCATTCAAAATAACTAAATTTGTATCGGAAGCACAGGAATCCGGATCCATGGCCCAACGCAAGGATTATATCGTCAGCACTTCGTTCAGAACGTATCTGACAGCGACCATCCTGACGATGGTCATCGAACAGTTGTGCCTGATCTTCGATGGTATCATCATGTCCCATCTCATGGGACCCGATGCGATGTCGGCCATCAACCTGATGGGGCCTTTCGGGATGATCGTCGGTGCCGTGTTCTTCCTGTTCGCCGTGGGTGGCAGCATCCTGGCCGGCAAGGCCATCGGCCGGCAGGACTTTATCCGGAGCCGGCAGTTATTCACCGTGTCGGTGCTGGCCGGACTCGTCTCCTCGGTCGCCATTATCGCGATATGCCTGCCCTTGCTGCCCCAACTGGTGCGGTTGCTGTGCCCGGATGCGCGCCTGCAGCCCTACCTGCGTGATTATATGCGCATGTACCTCCTGGTGACGCCGATAGTCACGCTTTCCGGTACGCTGAAACAGTTTACGGGGGTGGACGGCAGTCCGGCCGTGGTAACCCGGGCTGTCATCCTGACCATGATCCTGAACGTAATCTTCGACGTGCTGCTTGTCGCCGGCTTCGGCATGGGTCTCGACGGTTCAGCGCTGGCCACCGGCATCAGCGAACTGGGGGCTTCCGCTGTCATGCTTCGATATGTCTTCTCCCCGCGCAGTTCACTTGGATTTGAGAGGCACGTCCCAAAATGGAGAGAATTTCTCGCGGGCAGTGTAAAGGAAGGTTCCTCCCTCGTGCTGGGCATCATCATACTTCCCCCCATCATGCTGGGTGTCAACCGCATTGTCCTGGATGCGCAGGGCGCGGACGGCGCTTTCATCCTTTCGATATGCAACCAATCCTTGTCCTTCACGATGCTGGTCCTCGCCGGTTGTTGCAACGCCCTGTCTGCATTGGGCAGCGTGATGGTTGGGGAAAAGGACTATCAAGGCCTGCGGATGCTCTTCGCACGCGCTTTCAGGTTGACGATCGCCTTTACCGCGCTGGTGACTGTCGTCATCCTCATCTGGCCCGAAGGGCTGGCATCGCTGTTCGGCGGCTCCTCCCAGTATTGGAAAGACCTGTGCCGTACTCCGCTGCGCGAATACGTGCTGGTGTTCCTGCCCTATGTCGTCTACATGATCAGCCGCTTCGTCTATCTGCTGACAGATCGCCGCGTGCTCAGCTCCATCCTGGGCACGATGACCTTCGTGCTGTTGCTGCCCGCCATATGGATCATGGCCAGGTTGATTCCCGAGCACATCTGGCTCGCTTATCCCTCCGTAGCCTTACTGACCCTGGCCTTCCAACTCGTCTCGGTGACTTGGATCTCCAGGAAGGAAAAGAACGATGTTTACTGGTTTACGCTCATCCCCAAGGAGGACGGTGTAACCAACAAGAAGAGCTTGTCGATCGCCTACGACCGCTCCGACCTTGAGGACAGCCTGGTCCAGCTCAACGATTACCTGAAGGGGCTTTCCCTCTCTGATACGATGGTATTCCGTACGAGCCTCGTGGTGGAGGAACTGGCCAAGAACATCAGCTCACACGCCGTGGCGCATCCCCGCCCGACGCAGTGCTTTGACCTGATGATCCGCCTGGATGACGACGGGTCTCTCAACCTGGTCGTGAAAGACGACGGTACGCCCTTCGATCCGATGGCCCAGAAACCCCGGCAGTACACGGCCGATGAGTTGTTGGACCTGGACCCTTCGGAGTTGCGGTTCGGCCTGCTGCTGGCCAAGAACAGCTGCTCCGAGATGCGCTACCGTGCCATGTACGGACTCAATGTAACCTATGCAACGATGAAGGAGGAATAAAACCATGATTGATTTCAAGGGCATCCACAAGACCTATCCCGGCGAAGTTCCCCTCCACGTCCTCAAGGGAGTGGATCTCCACATTGATGAGGGCGAGCTGGTCAGCATCATGGGCGCCTCTGGTTCCGGGAAGAGCACCATGCTCAATATCATGGGCATCCTCGACGATTACGACGAAGGGGAGTATCGCCTGGCGGGCAAACTCGTGAGAAACCTGGACGACAGGACCGAAGCGATCTACCGAAACAAGCTGATCGGCTTCATCTTCCAGTCGTTCAACCTGATATACTACAAGAACGCCATGGAGAACGTGGCCCTGCCGCTCTATTACCGGGGCGTGAAGCGCAAGGAACGCAACGATCTGGCCATGGAGTACCTGGACAAAGTCGGCCTGGCCGAACACTGGCATCACCTGCCGATGCAGCTCTCCGGCGGCCAGCGCCAGCGGGTAGCCATCGCCCGGGCGCTGATCACGCATCCCAAGATTCTCCTGGCCGATGAGCCGACGGGTGCGCTGGACAGCAAGACCACGCAGGAGGTGATGGACATGCTCTGCGAAGTGAACCGCAAGGAGGGGCAGACGGTCGTCATCGTCACCCATGAGCAGGAAATCGCCAACCAGACCGACCGGAGGATTTTCTTCAAGGACGGCGTGATATACAAGGACGAGAGATGAACGATCTGATCAATGAGGTGCTGACCTCCATGAAGAGCAACCGCCAGCGCATCATGCTGACGGGCTTTGCCATCGCCTGGGGCATGTTCAGCCTTGTGGTGATGCTGGGGTCGGCAGGAGGTATACAGAAAGGCATGTTCAAGAGTTCTTCCCTCGACATGCCTCAGTATACCACCATCACCACCGGCAAAACGTCCATGGCCTGGAACGGTATGGGCACCGACAGGCTGGTGAAGCTTACCCTCGACGACGCCGAGGCCCTCGAACGGCAGCGCTTCGACCATGTCGACGACGTCTTCCCCGTTTTCAGTCACCCCGCCCTGGCTTCCTGCGTCAATGATTATCTGAAGACCGCGCTGACCGGGTGCGCCCCGGGCTATATCGTCTCGCAATACAACACGATCCTCCGCGGCCGGGACATCAATGCGACCGACCTGCAGGAACGCCGCAAGGTCTGTGTGCTTTCCGACCGTTTGTGTGAGGAACTGTTTGGTGGAGCCGACCCTGTCGGCTGGCGCCTGAACTTCGACGGCAATTCCTTCCTGGTGGTCGGGGAATGCAAGAGCCGCCACGATTACAGCATCGTCGAGGCGTTTGCACCCATCTCCACCGTGATGGCGATGTACAGTCCGGACGACCCGGCCCTGGGCATGATACAGGTGACGTATTCCGGCATCGAGGACCTCGGAGAGCTGCAGCGCCTGATCTCCAGTCTGCGGGGCTTCCTTTCACCGCGCCTGATGTGCAGCCCGAAGGACAACAAAGCGCTGGTGATCCGGAACGACTTTGAAACGGTGATAGGCTTGTCGAAGATACTGACCTATATGGGCGTCTTCGTGTGGATCATCGGCATAGCCACCCTGATCACAGGCGTGGTGGGCGTATCCAACATCATGCTCATCACGGTGCGGGAACGCACCCGGGAGTTGGGGGTACGCCGGGCCATGGGTGCGAGCCGGGGAAGCATCATCCGGCTGGTGCTCCTGGAGTCGGTCATCATCACCGCGATTTTCGGCTATATCGGCATGATGCTCGGAATCGGGATGACACAATTGCTGTCGGCCGTCCTGGGTGGCGTTATTCCTTATTTTACCGACCCTACGGTGAAGTTCAGTACCATCATAGGATGTAACATCATCCTGATTCTCGCAGGAATAGCAGCCGGTTACGTGCCGGCGCGAAGGGCTTCCCACTGCAAGATTGTGGATGCGCTGATAGCAAGATGACCATTGAACGGAGGTAAGCTTATGTTTGACAAGGATTTCTGGCAGGAGGTTTGGGAAACCATCAGAAGGCAGAAGGTGCGTTCGCTGATGACCGCCTTCGGCGTATTCTGGGGCCTGCTGATCCTGATGTTCATGGTAGGCGCAGGAGTGGGCTTCAACAGCGGCGTCACTGTGCATACGAAGGCCATGTCGAGCAATACCGTGGGGTATTTCACCTTCCCTACCACGATTGCTTACGGTGGTTTGGAGCGCGGACGCCGGTGGGTCATCACCGATGCCGACATCCAAGCCATAGAGCAGAAGTTCCCCGGCTCCATCCACGACCAGGTGCTTGTACTGGAGGTTCCCTCTCCCGGAGAGACCCAGCTGGTGAAAAGCGATTCCTACAGTGACATGGTCATTGTGGCGGGCGCAACCGACAATTATCCTTCCATCTCTCCGCTCCGTATCCTCGACGGACGCTTCATCAGCAAGTTCGACCTGATCGAGAGCCGGAAGGTCTGCGTGCTTGGAGAGCATCTGGCAGCCAAGCTTTTCCCGGGCCAGGAAGCCGTAGGAAAGGACGTCCATCTGGAAGGATTCAGCTGCAAGGTCGTGGGCGTGATGCGGAAGACAAGTCCGCTCTTCCACATGGGCCCCAACGAGTCGGAAAGCCTCTACCTTCCTCTCTCTACCGCACAGTTGCTCTACAACCATTGGGACGAACAGAACATAGCCTTGTTCCATCTGAACGAGGAATACCCTTCCGACAAGTATTACAGGCAGTTCGGAGACCTGCTCTACCAGCGGCATTCCATCGCTCCCAACGACGCAGAAGCCATGTTCCAGGTCGACCTGAAGGCGCAGCTCAGCCAGATGAGCGTCGTGGGCGACGGCATCAACCTGCTGTTGTGGCTCGTGGGCCTGGGCACCCTGCTGGCCGGCCTGATCGGCATCGCCAACATCATGATGGTCACCGTCAAGGAGCGTACCCAGGAGATTGGTGTTCGCCGCGCCCTGGGTGCGATGCCCTCCGCAATCATACGCCAGATCATGTGCGAGAGCCTGGTGCTCACCCTGGCCGCCGGCATCGCCGGCCTTGTGGCGGGTTTCTGGGGAGTATATCTGGTCAGCAGCCGTCTGGCCACGGAAGAAGGCAGCCTGTTCGACAACCCGCATGTGCCTTTCATTGCAGCTATCGCGGCCCTTGCTGTCCTCGTTGCCGGAGGCTTGCTTGCGGGATGGATACCCGCAAAGCGCGCGCTTTCTATAAAGGCAATAGAAGCCCTCAGAGAAGAATAGTAAAAATATGATTATATGAAAAAGATCGTTAAAGCCGTTGTCTGGTGTCTCGTAGCCGTGTTCGTAGTCTATACGTTCTACTTCCTCTGGAAGCAGTCGCAACCCGAGCCGGAAATCTATGAGCTGATCACTCCGAAGCTGCGCGACATCCGGAAGACGACCGTGGCCACCGGCAAGCTTACGCCGCGCCGACAGGTGAGCGTAAAACCCCAGATTACCGGCGTCATTACCCAGATTCTGGTCAAGCCCGGCGAGATGGTCAGTGCCGGACAGGAGCTGGCGCACATCCGGATTATTCCCGACATGAGCCAGCTTAACACCGCCCAGACGGCCGTTGAGAGCGCCCGTATCGAGCTGGAAGAGTTGCAGCGCCAGTGGGACCGCACCCGGCGGCTTTACGAGAAGGAAGTCATCAGCCGGGAAGAGTATGAGCAGGCGGAGACGCGATACAGGATAGCGAAAGAGAAGCTCGCTGCCGCCGAAGCCCAGTATGAGGTGGTGACCAAGGGCTCTTCGAAACGTTCAGGCAGCATCAACACCACAATCGTCACCAGTCCCATGAGAGGCATGGTGCTCAACGTTCCCGTCAAGGAAGGGTCGTCGGTATCTGCGACCAGCATGTTCTCTGACGGTACCACCATCTGCACGGTGGCCGACATGAACGACGTGATGTTCAAGGGCAGCATCGACGAGACGGAAGTGGCAAGACTGCGTGTGGGGATGCCCACCGTCCTGGTGCTCGGCGCGATGCAGGATGTCGCCATCCCCGCCGAACTGGAATATATCTCACCGGAAGGGGAGGAGAAGAACGGCGTGATCAAGTTTGAACTGTGGGCGGCCGCCACCATTCCCGAGGGCGTTGACGTCCGTTCCGGCTACAGCGTCAACGCAAGGGTAGTCACGGAGGAACACGATGGCGTTCTTTCCATCGAGGAATCGTCCGTGCTGTTCGATGGCGGCTCGGCATACGTCTGGCGCCTCACCTCCGACCCTGCGGATACCGAATCGCAGAAATGGGAGCGCGTACCCGTAAAGGTGGGCATCAGCGACGGCATCTACGTGGAAGTGCTGGATGGGGTCCGGAATGGAGATTACCTCCGCGGAAACAAGAGATAATCCATAATTTTCGTCCGGTGAGCAGAGAGGAGCAAGAGGCCCTGATCAGGCTTGGAACAGGAGAGAGGGTGGAATACGACCCCTCCGAAACCTTTGTTTCCCTTTTCAGGAAGCAGGCGACGCTCCGCCCGGAAGCAACTGCGTTGGTGGATGAGGTCAGCACCATCACCTACGCGGAACTCGACAGGAAATCGGACATCCTGGCCAGAAACCTGATTCAGGCCGGTGTGGTGCAAGACAGCGTCGTAGCCATCATGCTGCCCAGAAGGAAAGAGTTCATCATAGCAGTCCTGGGAGTATTCAAAGCGGGAGGAGCTTATGTCGCCCTGGACGGCGAGTATCCTGCAGAACGCCTGCAATACATGCTGGA
>JAEEGL011988986.1_pt1 | contig 24256 bp, 17 predicted proteins | sample 9134231 | NCBI WGS metagenome assembly JAEEGL01 (sample SAMN16246548, study PRJNA631951) | gut metagenome | biome: gut microbiome; feature: rumen; material: fiber-attached | host: Bos | place: Iran: Karaj | collected 2018-10
CCCGGTGAGCACGGCTCCACCTTCGGTGGCAACCCCATCGCCGCCAAGGTCTCCATCGCCGCCCTCCAGGTGATCAAAGAGGAGCACCTCATGGAGAACGCCGAGCGCCTCGGCAAGATCTTCCGCGAGGAGATGACCAACTTCAAGAGCCCGATGATTGAGAAGGTGCGCGGCAAGGGTTTGCTGAACGCCATCATCATCAAGCCCCACAACGGCAAAGAGGCATGGGATGTGTGCCTGAAGATGCGCGACCTCGGTGTCCTCGCCAAGCCGACCCACCAGCACATCATCCGCTTCGCTCCCCCGCTGGTCATCACCGAGGAGCAGCTGCGTGCCGCCATGGAGCTCATCAAGGAGGCAATCAAGAGCTTCGAGTAATTGTTTACATAACATCAAGTAGACAGTAGTAAAGTAGTCAGGACAACACCTCACAGGAGGCTCACTGTCTTGGCTACTTTTTTAATATGACATTTTTAACCCCCAAAAACAAAATACCATGGAAGAAACATTCAACTCCAACGCCCCCGCCATGATGCCCGCCAATGTGGACATCCGCCGTGCTGCCAAGGCCACTCTCAGCGGCCGCTGGCTCAACCCTGTGCTCTGCACGCTGGTTTATTGTGTCGTAGCCGGTGCCATCAGTGCCATTCCCTGGCTGGGATATGTAGCCGCACTGCTGGTGGTATGCCCGCTCGGCTTTGGCTACAGTGTGGCGTTCTTGCGCCATGTGCGTGGCGAGGAGGTCGACGGCTTGGTGACCCGTCCGTTCGACGCCTTCAAAGAGTATGGCCGTTACCTCGGAACCTCGCTGCTTGTGAGCGTTTTCGTGTTACTTTGGAGCTTGTTGCTCATCATCCCTGGCATCATCATGAGCTACGCATACTCCATGACTCCTTATATCATGAAGGATAATCCCGAGATGAGCGCCATGGACTGCATCAAGAAGAGCAAAGAGATGATGCGTGGCTACAAGTGGAAACTTTTCCTGCTCGACCTCGGCTTCATCGGCTGGATTCTGCTTGGCTGCCTCACCCTCGGCATCTACCTCCTGTGGGTCGAGCCCTGGATGGTCAGCGCTCGTGCCAAGTTCTACGAGGAGCTGAAAGCCCGTCAGAACAATTAATGCTTATTGAGCATACAAATAGAAAGCCCGAGGCCAGGCCTCGGGCTTTCTATTTGTCGCTTCGGTAGCTTCAATCAGTCGGCATACTCGAAGTAGGTGACTTCAGTGTAGGAGTAGGTGTAAGTGGTTCCAAGAATATCGTAGGTCGAAGTGGAGGTGCTGGTTTGTTGGGTGGGCCACTTGCCGTCATACTCGTAGGTGTATTTGGTGGTGGAGGAAGTGGTTTCGCCATCATAGGTAATGGTCGAGGTCTCGCTTACGACGTTGTTTTTGCTGCCATACTCAGAGGGGTCGGCGAGGGCAAAGACGAAGCCCTGATAGGGGTTGTTCATTTCGTCGTAGGTGTAGTTGATGACAGCGGTTCCTTCGTTGGTGGTCATGGTAACCTTGCTGACATTCTTGCCGTCCCATACGATATCCATAGTGTATTTCTCGGTGCCCTTGGTGGCGACGGATTTGAACATCTCGGAGGTCTTCTCGGTATAGACGGGCATGACGACCTTCATAATGGTCTGCATGAAAGCAATGGCCTTGGCGTCTTTCTTGTCATTGTCGTAGCTCTCGAATTCGAGTTGGACAATCTTTTTACCATCGTGGATTACTGTGATAGTCGACTGAAGCTCATTGCCGTTGTACGACTCAATCTTCTGGAGTTTGCTGCCGTCGTAGGTCAGTTTCGAGACATTGGCGCCCTGCTTGATTTCGGTGAGTTGTTTGCCGTCGTAGGTGAAGGTGGTGAATTCGTCGATGGAGCCATCGTCGTTGTAATCGGTGATGTTGCTGACGAGTTTGCCGTCCCAAGCCCAGCTCTGGGTCATGTGTTTGGGTGTGGTCTCAGTGTTGCTATAGCCACCGCCACTGTATGTGGTGGACGCAGACTGGTACACTTTGCTGATTTTCTCTTTGGGGGTGTAGACACCCTCTTTGGTGCAGGCGGCGAACATGCAGGCCACTGCCAGAACCATTGCTGTTAATGTGATTTTCTTCATGATGTTTGGGTTTTAAAGGTTTTATTGTGATGTTTAACGTATTTATTCCAATTTTATTGTGTTTTAGTGCAGAAAGGGAGTCACCGTGTCAGGCTGTAGCTCCTGCTGGTGCGGTTGCCGCAGCCGTCGGTCACCTCGACGGTGAACGTGTTGGCACCCTGCTTCATCTTGCCGCGCGGGTCGATGATGAGGGTGGCGCTCTTGCCATCGTATTCGGCCAGGATCCAGTTGCCGTTGAGGTAGCAGTTGTAGGTCTCCACGCCGCTCAGGTCGTCGCCTATCTTCACCCTGATGGTGTTGCCTTTCAGAGGTTTGCCTTGTGCGAAGTTGACTGGTTTGACGGTGGGAGCCACGGTGTCGATGGCCAGTGTGAAGTGTCCGAAGTCGCGCACCTGTGCGGTGTACCATCCTGCACTGCTGGATGTGGGGTAGGCCGCCATACGCTTGCCGTCGAGGCGCACCACGGTCACTTTCGACGGCGGCACCGGGAACGGTGTCTGGGGTTTGATGGAAAGCGAGTAGGCTTGGTGGGGCGGGATGTCGTTGACGGTGGGTTGTACGGTTATGAGTGGTGCGTTGTAGGGTGCTGCATCCACGTTGCTCACCTCCAGGAAGTCGTCGGCATAGAGGGTCAGCGGCGCCATGTGTATCCGGCAGGTCGGACGTTGCAGGTTGAACGCCTGGTTGTACCTTACGGCTTCGCCGCTGAACGTTGGACAAACGGTTGACTCCTTGTCGGCGTCGACGGTGAAGGTACGTTCGGCCATGTTATCCTTGATGTCATAGACACGCACCTGTATCTTGTGGCGTCCGCCATTCTCGAAATAGAAGATGCCATCGCCCTGCCGCACGGGTATCCACTCGCCCTCGGCGCCTGGCAGCGCACGGGTGAGGAGGTAGGCCTGACGGGTGTCGACGTAGTGGCGGTAGTCGATGAGGGCGTTGACCATACGTGTCGAGTCTACGGGGATGGCGTCGGTGGTGTACATGAAGACCATCTGGTTGTCGACATGTACCTCGATGCGGTGCAGACCGTTGCGCTGCGTGGAACCTTCGGCGGCGTCGGTGGCGTAGATGCCGAGGTAGAACGGTGTTGCCACCTCCAGCTCGTTTTCCTTGCCGAGCTCGAAAGGCTTGCGACCCACGGGGTAGATGCGTATGCCGCGGATGACGGGCTTAATATTGTCGGTGTAGGGCAGGCCGAAGAGCAGGGGGTTGTAGAGGGTGGAGTGGGTGTGGAGGTCCTCCGTGCCGCCGCTGCGCACCTCGAAGTGGAGGTGGGGGCCGCCGCTGCCGCCGGTGTTGCCGCTGTAGGCCACCAGCTGCCCTTTCTTCACCGGCAGCTCGTCGGGAGCGAAGAGCTTGTTGATACTGTAGCTCTGCTTGGCGTACTGCTCTTTGAGTACGGCTTTGCCGATGGCGCCGGCATAGCCGTCGAGGTGCATGTAGACGGTGGTGTAGCCGTTGGGGTGCTTGATGTAGAGTATCTTTCCTCCGCCCCAAGGCGAGATGCTCACCTTGGCCACGTAGCCGTCGGCAGCGGCATAGACGTGCTTGCCGATGGCACCGCCGGTGCGCATGTCGAGGCCGCCGTGGAAGTGGTTGGCGCGGAACTCGGCGAAGGTGGCCGAGAGGCCGATGTCGTGGTCCATCGGGTTGCGGAAATAGCCTTGCGGGAGCGGCTGAGCCAGTAAGTTGAAAGTTGAAAGTTGAAAGTTGAAAATGAGGCTTGCGCAGAGCAGTATGCGGAAAATGCGTTTCATTGTGCTTGGGAATTATAAAGTGCTATTCGGTTGATTACTGGCGGTGCCATGCCCTCGAATTGGAACACCAGCTTTTGCCAGCGTATCGGATGGTCGAGACGGATGATGCGCTTGTAGCCAACGGTGGTACAAAGCGGTTTGTCGCCAATGGTGTAGGAATATAGTCCGTCGTCAGGATCCAGGAGGAGGTTGACGCTTGTGATACGTTGGCCGAGAGGGATGTATTCTTGGATGACTATGATGTCGAATTCGGTTGCGCTGTCGAGGGTCAGTATGAGTTCGGCGCTTTTGCCTGTGGCTGCCCAGTAGGTGTGGTAGGCGGTGTCGAGCACATTTTTGGCCTTGTGCCCGTGGCGATGCCAGGCAGAGGCTTTGGCACCTTGCGCCAGGTCTTTCGAGAAGATGCGGTCGCGCTCACGGCAGAAGGCCACAAGCGTTGCGCTGTCCTCGGCGGGTATGCGGCCGTTGGTGTCGGGCGGCACGTTGAGCAGCAGCAAACCGTTGCGGCCCACGCTGTTGTAGTAAATCTCCATCAGCTCGATGACGGTCTTCGGTTGCTCGTCGGCGTGCCAGAACCAACCTGGGCGGATGCTCACGTCGACTTCGGCGGGCACCCATTTGGCGCCGCCTTTATGCCCTGTCTCCAGTTCGGAAGGCTGCGGCTTGTTGTCTGAAGGGGTGGCACCTTCGGTGTTGAGTGTACTCCAGCAAGGGTCGCCACAGCGCCCTTCCTCGTTGCCCACCCAGCGGCAGCCGGGGCCGATGTCGCTGAAGATGACTGCATGGGGGTTGAGGTCGTGCATGGTCTGCATGAAGCGGGGCCAGTCGTAGTGCTGCTTCTTGCCGTTGGGACCTTCGCCGCAGGCACCGTCGAACCACTGCTCAAAGAAGGGCCCGTAGTTGGTGTGCACCTCTTTCAGAGTGTTGACGAATACGTCGTTGTAGGCATCGGTGCCGTAGGAGGGGTGGTTACGGTCCCATGGCGAGATATACACACCGGCTTTCATGCCCCCTTCGCGGCAGGCGTCTACAAACTGGCGCAGCACATCCTGTCCGGGTTTGACCGTATGGCTGCTTTGCGCCGACGGCCACAGGCAGAAGCCGTCGTGATGCTTGGCGGTGAGTATGATGCCACCCATGCCGGCCTGCTCGGCCACGGCGACCCACTGGCGGCAGTCCAGGGCCTTTGGCGCGAAGACCTCCTCGGCCTCTTGTCCGCTGCCCCATTCGGCACCGGTGAAGGTGTTGGGACCGAAATGGCAGAACATGTTTATCTCCATGCGCTGCCATGCCAGCTGAGCGTCGGTGGGCACGGGACCGAATGGTTTGGGGTCGGAGCATGACAGCAGGCAAACGGTGAAAACAAAAAGCAGACCGTAAATCAGCCTGCTATGTCGTCTGTTGTTCATGTCGGATAGCCAATAACAAAAACTCTAATCAGATAGTCTTTCCCCAACGGTCGTGACCAGTCTCGATGGGTACGTAGCGGATGGCCGACTTGTTCTTGATGACCGAGCGAGCCAGACGTTTCTGCATCAGCTCGCGGTGTTCGCGGATGATGGTCATCATGCGGCGTTGGTGGGCGACGAACTTTTTGCGGTCTTCCTCGATGTTCTCCATCACCACGGGGTATTCATCGGGGTCGAAGTCGATGTTGCAGTCGAGAATCCAGTTGAGCATGGTGTCGTCGTCCATCTCACGGTCGAGCAGGTTGGGGTAGACGTTATTGAACGAGCGGCGGTGTTCTTCGCGCAGGCCGCAGTGAGTCTTTATCTCTTTCCAGATACGGTCGTAGGTGCTTTCCAGTATTTTGCGGTGAGCTTCGGCCTCGTTGCGCAGGTCGCGTTCGCGGCGGTTGTACACGCGCGAGCTGACGGCCATCACGATGCCTATCGGCAGTCCGACGAATGTCAGCAGAAGTGCTATGATATATATAATGATGGTTATCATCAGCGAGTTGCAATTATATGCACCATTGGTATCAAACTGCAAAGATACGTCATTTTTTGCAATCGGCAAAATAAAAATATTATCTGTATAAAAAGGCGTAATAATTGACTATAAACTGTGGGTGAAACCCCGGGTGCACGGTCGGCAGGAGTTTGTGCGGGCGTAGAGGCGAGGTATAAGTGCCGTCTGTTCTCCGCTTGTTCTCCGCTTTAAAAGCGGAGAACAAGCGGAGAACAGACGGACAACAGACGTACCCAATTGGGCCCCGGTGGGAGGCTGGCACTGCCGGTTTGCATCTGACAGTTGAATCTACAGGGCAGATTTTACACTTGTTGCACACAATAACTTCGTATGGCCGGCGTTATAAAAACAGTATTAATGTCGTTGAGTGAACCATACCTCCGGCAGCGAGGAACTGATTGTGGAGGGCACCGGAAACGACAAGCAAGACTAACAGGCAATGCGCATCCTCCTGATTACACCGCCACTTACACAGCTCAATACGCCTTATCCGGCAACGGCATATCTGAAAGGCTATTATATGGCCCATGGTGCGGAGGTGATGCAGGTGGACCTCGGCATCGAGGTGGTCGACAGGGTGCTGTCGAGGGGGTTCCTCTCCGGTATCGGGCTTGACGAGCAGGCACGGATAATTGAACCGGTGAAACGCTTTCTGAGAGGACAAGACGACACGCTTGGCCCCCGAATCGCCAACCGTTCGTTGCTTCCAGAGGGCAAACGATTCGAACAGATAGACGTAGATAACCTCGAGTGGTCGTTCGGCATCAGCGGTACCACCGACAAGGCAATGCATCTGGCCACGCTCTTTATCGAGGATGTCGCTGACCACATACGGGAAAAGGTGGACCCTCATTTCGACCTTGTGCGCTACGCGGAATACCTCAGCAACGATGCGCCGACCTTCGACCCACTGTATGCAGAGCTGCAGCAGGCACCATCACTTATTGACCGCCTCATGCTGGAAATATTGGAAGAAAAAATTTCAACTTTCAATTTTCAACTTTCAACTATAGACAAGGTCTGTCTTACCGTTCCGTTCCCCGGGTGCCTGTACGGTGCGCTGCGCTGCGGTCAATGGCTGAAAGCCAATACAAAGGCTCTTGTTGAAATCGGCGGAGGGTTTCCGAACACGGAATGGCGGCAGTTGTCGGACCAGCGTATTTATGAGTTCTGCGACGAAGTGGCTATTGACGGTCACCCCGAGGCCGACCAATATTGTCCGGACTTCAGCGGTCTGCCATTAGATAGATATCTGTCGCTGACCGAAATGACCAATCCCATGCATCGCCTTTGGAGTCAAGGGCGTTGGAACAAGATGGTGATGGCACACGGATGCTACTGGCACCGCTGTGCTTTCTGCGACACCTCGTTGGACTATATAGGCAACTACCATGCTCCACAAGCCGCGAAAGTGGTGGACAATATGGAGCGCATTGTGCAGCAGACCGGCCGCACCGGATTCCATTTTGTTGACGAAGCGCTACCACCCAAACTACTCAAAGAAGTGGCCAAGGAGATACTGAAACGGGGGCTGGCGGTCAGTTTTTGGGGCAACATACGCTTCGAGAAGGCCTATACCGCCGAGCTGTGCGACCTGTTGGCCGAGGCCGGCATGGTAGCTGTGAGTGGCGGATTGGAGGTCGCAAGCGACCGTCTGCTGAAGCTCATGGACAAGGGCGTCACCATCCATCAGACCGTCGAGGCTTGCCGTCACCTGCGCGACGCCGGTATCATGGTCCATACCTACCTCATGTATGGCTTCCCCACCGAAACACTGCAGGAGAGTGTCGACGCGCTCGAGACGGTGCGTCGCATGTTCGATGAGGGTATCGTGCAGAGTGCTTTCTGGCACCGTTACGCAATGACATGCCATTCGCCATCCGGTCTCAATCCCGAGCGTTACGGCGCACGTCGCATCACGATGGTTCCCAATACGTTTTGCAATAATGAGGTCGACTGGGAGCCCCAGTTTGACTACGATATCGATGCCGTGGGGGCGGCATTGAGGCTTGCCACATACAATTACATGAATGGCCTCGGCCTCGACCAGCCGGTGCGCAGCTGGTTCCCTATCCGGGTGCCTAAACCGTCGGTTTGTTGAACGGACATGCCAGTTGGCAAATGTCGCACCCTTGTGTATAGCCATGGGTGTCGACATCCGGCGGGAGTTCCCTCGTATGATGTGTTGTGTAGTAGGCTGTGCAGCGGCGCACGTCAAGCATATAGGGCGAAAGGGGAGAGATGGCGTGGTTGGGACACGCTGTGACACACAGGTTGCAGTCGGTGCATCCGGAAGTTATGGGGGCGTCGTAGGTGTCGCATTCCTCGGTGGTTACAATTTCGCCCAGATTAACCCATGAACCCCATTGTGGTGTTACCAGCAAGGTATGCCGGCCAATCCACCCTAATCCGGCGCGGGCAGCCCAGTGCTTGTCGCTGATGGGTACCGTGTCGCAGCAGCATTTGCCCTCGATGCCGAGCCTTTGCTTTAGGTCGTGGAGCATGTTTTTGATTACCTCGTGGTATTCACGGTGCTGTGCGTAGGCAGCGACACCGCCTTCTGTAGCAGGCGGCGGATAGGCACTCACGCAGCAGATGACACTTCTGGCCCCGTCGACCAGAAGACGGGGGTCCATGCGTTTCTCAATGTTGCGCTCCATGTATCCGAGGTCGCCGTTCCACCCTCGTGCCAGCCATTCACGCAGCGGATACTCGCTGTCCGTCAGAGCATCGGCACGAGCTACGCCGCAGGCGTCGAAGCCTGCCGCCGAAGCAGCTCGCTTTATATCATCACTTTTTAGCGTAATTCGCTGGTATGTGGGAATTATTCGCCGTTGTACTTGGCCTTCTTCGAACCTTCGTATAGCTCGAATTTGAGGAACCGGCAGTCGAGAGAACCGTTTTGCACGGGTATCTTGCGCGATGGACGCAGGCCGATGTGTTTCATGGCTTCGAAGTCGCTGGTGATGAGCCACACCTGACAGTTCTCACCGTAGAGGCGTTTGAATGTGTCGCCCAGCTTCTCGTACATGGCGTTGAGGTCCTCCACCTTGATGCGCTCGCCGTAAGGCGGGTTTGTGACAATCAAGGTCTTGCCCTCGGGCGGTTCCTGATCCTCAAACGACCCTATGTGGAGCATCACGTCGTGGTGCAGTTTGGCGTATTCAAGGTTTTTCTCGCACTGCTGGATGACCTGTGGGTCGATGTCGTTGCCCCATATTTCGCAGTCGAAATCGATACTTCCTATCTTGCGGTCTTCCTCGGCTTTGACGCTTTTCCATTCGCCGAGGTTGAATTCTTTCCAGCGTTGAAAGCCAAAACCGGAGGTGCGGTAGTATTGCGCGGGTATGCAGTTGGCCATCATCGCGGCCTCGATGAGCATGGTTCCGGAACCGCACATGGGGTCGAAGAAGTTCGTGTTGCAGTCCCATCCTGCCAGTTTGAGCAGGCCGGCAGCGAGGACTTCGTTGATGGGGGCGATGCCCACCCCTTGACGGTAGCCGCGCTTGTGCAGCGAGTCGCCGCTGGCGTTCATCAGCAAGGTGATATGGTTGTCGCGTATGTGTAGATTGAACTTGTAGTCAGGATTTTCCGTGTCGATAGACGGACGTTTGCCGAAGTTGCGGCGGAAGCGGTCGACAATGGCGTCTTTCGTTTTCAGAGCCGCATAGTAGCTGTGGGTGAACACTTCGCCGCTGGTGGTGCTGTCGATCATGAAGGTGCAGTCGACATCGAGAATCTTCTCCCAGCGGATGCGGTAGACCTGGTCGTAGAGCTCTTGCTCGTTGTCGGCGTCAAATTCGGCGAAGGGCTTAAGAATGGCCAATGCCGTGCGGCAGCAGTAATTGGCGCGGTAGAGCAGGCGCATGTCTCCCTCGAACTCCACGGCACGGGTGATAGGCGTAACGTTCTCGGCTCCTAAAGCACGCAGTTCGTCGGCAAGCACCTCTTCGAGGCTCACCATCGTTTTTGCAACCATCTTGAATTTTTCGCGCGGCGACGTGTTGCCGGTCACCACTTTGCCGTTTTCTTTCTGTATAATCATTTCTTAACCAATGATATGTCCATACTTTTGATGTGATGCGTCAAGGCACCGACAGAGATGAAGTCGACACCAGTCTCGGCATAAGCCCGCAGAGTTTGTTCGGTGATACCGCCGCTTGCTTCGGTCTCGTAGCGGTGGTCGATGCGACGGACGGCTTCACGGAGTGTGTCGGTGTCGAAGTTGTCGAGCATGATGCGGTCGATGCCACCGTGGTCGAGTACGCGCTGCAGCTCGTCAAGGTTGCGCACCTCGATTTCTATTTTGAGGTTTTTGTGCTTTGTTTGCAGATAGTTGTGAGTACGGTCGATGGCGGCCTCAATGCCTCCGGCAAAATCGATATGGTTGTCTTTGAGCATTACCATGTCATACAGACCAATGCGGTGGTTGGTGCCGCCACCACAAGCCACGGCGTATTTTTCCAGAAGACGCATGTTCGGAGTGGTCTTGCGGGTGTCAAGAAGTTTGGTGTCAAGCCCTTTGAGCATGCTGACCATGCGGTTGGTTTCGGTGGCTATGCCTGAAAGCCGTTGCATGAAATTCAAGGCGGTCCGCTCGGCGGTGAGAATGCTGCCGGCGTGCCCTTCAATGGTCATTATGATATCGCCCTTGGCAACATGTTCGCCATCATGCTTAAGTATATTTACTATCAAACTGTTATCAACTAAGTGGAATACCCTTTCGCCGACCTCGGTGCCGCATAGTATGCCATCGGCCTTGGATACCATCTTCGCTGCGTTCCTGGCATCTGACGGGATGCATGCCAATGTGGAGTGGTCACCGTCGCCAATATCCTCGCGCAAAGCTGATTTAATCAATTCGTCAAGATTGTCAATCTGTATCATAATTGTTTGATTCTATGGTTTGTGTGAATGATTGTTTCGGTTTTGTTCTCCAATCATTCAGATGCAAAGATACTCATTTTTCGGCAAATGAATGCTATAAAAATCGACAAACAATGCCAATGCTACTTAAATGTCATAGAATGAGATGGTTGTAAGTTAAAGATGAATTGTATCTGTAATATCCTGATAGTATGATGCTTGGCGTTTTGGGCGGCAAATGTGATATTGTGCGTTTTGAACAGGAAATAAAAAAGTGTTTGATTTGCAAATATTTTTTTATATATTTTCAAAAATTTATGTATATTTGCGAATTAAAATATGTAATTATAAATCGGCTATACGGTTCTTTTTCAGCGCAAAAGGGTGTCGTGTGGCATGAAAAAAATACTATGCAGATAGCTATATCGGGCAATATCGGTGCAGGAAAGACGGAACTGACCAGACTGCTGGCCAAGCATTACGGCTATCGTGCCGTTCATGGTTCGTCAGAAGAGAATCCCTACCTAAATAGTTTCTATGATGATATGCGTCGCTGGTCGTTTAATATGATGGTGCATTCGCTATATGCAAATATTAAACAACTGTCTGAGTTACAGGCGCAGGGCGTTAGCTTTGTGCGTGATCGCTCGCTATATGACGACGCCTATGTGTTCGCTCCCAACCTGCAGAGTATGGGGTTGATGAGCTCGCGCGACCTGACGACATACACGAAACTCTTCGAGATGACCTATTCGCTGTTGCCCAAGCCCGACTTGCTCATCTACCTGCGAGGGGACGTGCCCAGCCTTATACGTCATATTCAGAAGCGTGGACGTGAACTTGAAAGTAGTATTCGTCTCGATTATATCACCAATCTTAACAATCGATACGAAAATTGGGCGGCAAGCTATGAAGGCAAGATGCTTACCGTCGACATTGATGAGTATGATTTTGTTGAGGATCGTGAGGATTTGGGCTTGATTATCAATCGTATCGACGCAGAATTCAACAGTCTTTTCAAGCATTAAGATAGTGAGTGTGTTAGTGGTCATACCCGCCCGTTACGCATCTACGCGTTTCCCAGGAAAGCCTTTGGCTCTTCTTGGAGGTGAAAGCATTATTGGGCGTGTATGGCGTACAGCCACTGGTATTGCCAGTGTCGACGAGGTGGTCGTGGCCACCGACGATGAACGTATATACAGTCATGTCAACAATTTGGCTGGTTTTGAGGCTGCAATGATGACTTCGCCTGATCATCAGAGTGGTACCGACCGCTGTGGTGAGGTTCTCCGTCGTCTAAAAGAACGTGGTGAGACTTATGACATTGTCATCAACCTGCAAGGTGACGAACCGTTTGTCGACGCAAGTCAAATTAATACGTTAATCGACTGTTTCCGTGACGGTACGACAGATATTGCAACCCTCTGTACGCGCATCTTGTCCACCGAGGAGCTGCTGTCGCCCAACAATGTCAAGGTAGTCCGCACCAACCAGGGCAGAGCCTTGTATTTCAGTCGTCAAGCTATTCCATATCGTCGTGGCGTAAGTCAGGAAGAATGGCTCGATGGGACAGCCTACTACAAGCATGTTGGTATCTATGCTTTCCGGTCTGAGGTGCTGGAAGAAGTCTGCCGTCTTGCACCTTCGTCGCTGGAACTCTGTGAAAAACTGGAGCAACTGCGGTGGCTTGCCGAAGGCTACCAAATAGAAGTGTGCGACACTGACCATGCCAATATCGGCATAGACACCCCTGCCGATTTGGCTGCTGCAGAACGCTATCTATCTGAGCAGCAATAAACAATAATTGAACAATACATTTATATATATGAATATAACAGATTTAATCGTCGAACAGTTGGAGAAGGGGAACAAGGTGGAAATCCCCGGAATTGGTACGCTGGACAGCGTTATTCAGAACGCTCACCACGACCCCACAACTCGAATATACTATCCTGCGAGCCGCACCATCGCATACAGCGCTGGCGTAAGCGGAGAGAACAGCATTGTGCAGGTGATCGCCGAGCGTGAATGCGTAAGCGAGGATATTGCCAAGCAGATGTGGGACAACTATGTCGACGCTTTGACCGACAAAGTGCGTCGTACGGGCAAGCATGTCCTCGGCCGTCTTGGAACGCTGACATGCGTCGACAAAAAGTCTTTTGGCTTCAAGATGACCGAAGGTCTGGTGCTCGATGCAGGCAACAAAGGCGAGGTGCCGATTGAAGAAGTAAAGATATATTCGCACGAAAACGAAGAGGATCCCTTCGCCAAGTTCGAGCCGGAATCCGAGCCTGCTCCTGCTCCCGAGCCGGAACCTGCTCCCGTTCCCGAGCCAGAACCTGCTCCCGTTCCCGAACCAGAACCCGAACCAGAACCCGAACCCGAGCCTGAACCAGAACCAGAACCTGAACCCGAGCCAGTTCCAGAACCTGAACCTGAACCGATTCCTGAACCCGAACCTGCTCCCGAGCCCGAGATTACTTCGGAAGCATACAAAGGCTGGAAGGAACAGCTTAAGAAACTCGACGAGGTTCCCGTCAGCGCAGCCGAGGCGGCCCGCGAGGCCAAGGAGAAGGCCAAGGCCGAGAAGGAACGCGTCAAGGCCGAGAAAAAGGCTGAAGAGGAGCGTCAACGTCTTGCCAAGGTCGCCGAGGAGGAGAAGCGCAAGGCTGAAGAGCGCATGGCCAAAGAACGTGCTGCTGCCGAGAAGAAGGCTGAAGAGGAGCGTCGCTGTGCCGAGGAACAGATGCGCAAGGCTGAGAAGAAAGCTGAAGAAGAGCGTCTGAAAGCCGAGAAGGTGGCCGCTGCCGCCCAGGCCAAGGCCGAGAAGGAGGCCGACAAGGAACGTATCAAGGCCGAGAAGAAGGCTGCCGCCCTTGCCGCCATTGCCGCGCGTAAAGAGGCCAAAGCCGCCGCTGCTGCACAGGCTGAGAACGAGAAACAGGCTGCTGCCGCAGCTGCCCTTGCCGAGCGTCAGGAGAAAGAACGCCAGAAGAAAGCTGCCGCCGAAGCAGAAGCCGCTGAGAAGGCCCGTCTGAAAGCCGAGAAGGAGGCTGAGCGACTGGAGAAAGAACGTCAGAAAGCGGCTGCCGCCGAGGCAGAAGCTGCCGAGAAAGCTCGCCAGAAAGCTGAAAAGAAGGCTGCCGTCGAAGCAGAAGCTGCCGAGAAGGCTCGCCAGAAAGCTGATAAGAAGGCTGCCGCCGAGGCTGAGGCTGCCGAGAAGGCTCGTCAGAAAGCCGAGAAGGAGGCCGCCAAACAGGCCAAGAAGAACAAGAAACTGGCCGACGAACTCTTGTCTGTTCCCACAGCAACCGCAGTCAAGGAGGAGAAAGACGACGACCGCAAGAAGGGCGGATGGATACTCCCTGTAGTTATAGTACTCGTACTGCTTGCTGCCGGCGGTGCTGCTTGGTACCTGCTCCGCAACACAGCACCGATGCATCGCACCGATGTGGCGCAGACACCCGTCAAACACCTCGACGTGCCGGCAACCAACAGCTTGACATTCAATACCGACAAGCTTGTCTATACCAACCGTGAAGTTCTGCTCAACCGCGACCGTGTGTGCCTCTTCATGCGTGATTACATCAATCAGTATCTTGCCGACCGCAATTACAGTTCGGCACGGGTGCCGATGATGGACCGCATACGTCAGTATGCCGGAGATCGTCTTGGCGAGATGATGGGCGAGCGCTTCGCCGTACAGCGCATCATTCCTTATGACGATTATATCTACGACTACAATGAATCGTGGTTCAAGGTTGGTTATGCCAATCAGTCGCGTGTGACGGTACAGAAGGAGCTGATGGACTACCGCGTACTCGACAATATCCTCTACCAGATGGTCGACGAGCTCGGTTTGCAGCCCGACGGTACTGGCCGCAAGACCGCTGCCGAGGTCAAGGAGGTGAAAGAGACCGAGAAGAAGGCCGTAGAGAAGAAGAAAGCCGCACAGACTGGCGAGAGCCCCGTCTACGTCTATGTCGAGAAGGGCAGTAAGCAGGGTTACGACATCATCGCCGGCTTCTACCTGAACAAGGCCACTGCCGCCAAGATGACAGCTCGTCTGCATGACCTTGGCTGCGACGCTTACATCATCGAGTTCAACGACCTCTACTACGTCAGTATGGGTAGCGCCAGCACTCAGACTTCGGCCGACGCCCTGCTCAAGCACATCAAGGGTTGGTACGACGGCGACGCAGTCATCAAGAAGTGGTAGTGGTTTAGAAGGTAAGGAGACTGGAGACAAGGATTAGATGGGCCACCACAAACTGCAACGCTTCGCTGAGAACTTGACGTTTCCCAATCTGTTCCAAGTTGGTTTCGACCAACTGGAACAGACTGGGTTCGCCCTCTGCGGCCGTTGGAGCGAGCACTTCTGCAACGGCAATCCCATCACCCTTGAGCTTGGGTGCGGCAAAGGTGACTACACCCTTGCCCTCGCCCGCATACATCCCGACCGCAATTACATTGGAGTCGATATTAAAGGGGCACGCTTGTGGCGTGGTGCCAAGACCGCCGTCGAAGAGCCGCTCTCTAATGTGGCGTTCATACGTACGCGTATAGAACTTATCGACCGTTTCTTTGCCCCCGGCGAGGTGAGCGAGATATGGATAACCTTCTGCGACCCTCAGTTGAAGAAACCCAACAAACGCCTTACGGCACCACGGTTCCTCGACACCTACGACCGCTTCCTTGCTCAAGGCAGCACCATGCACCTCAAGACCGACAGCCAGGAACTTTACGACTACACGCTCAACGAGGTGTTGCCGACACGAAAGGTGACTGTCGTAGCCAGTACAGACGACCTGTACAACAGCGGCTATGATGGCGAGGCAAAGCTCACGCAGACCTTCTATGAACGCATGTTCCTCGCCGAAGGCAAGCCCATCACATACATCCAATGGAGAAACAATTAACATAAAACAATAACAAACAAATAAAACATCAATCATTATGTCAGGACACAACAAATGGTCTAAGATTAAACGCGCCAAAGGCGCTGCCGATGCCAAGCGCTCGAAACAGTGGAGTAACATTCTGAAACAGGTCACCATCGCCGTACGCGAAGGTGGTGCCGACCCCGACAGCAACCCCCGTCTGCGTCTGCTCATCCAGAATGCCCGCGGCTGCAACATGCCCAAGGACACCCTGCAGCGTTCTATCAACAAGGCCAACGATAAGGATGCCGCCCAGATGATGGAGCTCACTTTCGAGTGCCATGTCAACCACGGTATCGCCCTCTTCATCGAGGCCCTCTCGGACAACAACAACCGCACCGTCGCCAACGTGAAGAGCATCATGAACAAGAACGGCGGCACGCTCGAAACCAACGGCAGCCTCGCCTTCCTCTTCACCCGCAAGGGTGTCTTCGTGGTTCCCCGCAAGCCCGAGATGGACGTTGAGGAACTGGAGATGGAACTCATCGACGGCGGTCTGGAAGAGATGGAGGTCGACGACGAATACCTGACCCTCTACACCGCTTATGAGGACTTCGGAAACATGGTGAAGATGCTCGAGCAGAAAGGTATCGAGGTCGAGAGTGCCGAACTGCAGCGCATTCCCAACACCCTGCGCCAGGTCGACACCGAGACCATCCGCAAGGTCATGAAGATTATCGGTATCCTTGAAGAGGACGAGGACGTCACCAACGTCTACCACGACATGGAGATCCCCGACGACTTCGAGGAGGAATAATAATGTTTAATGATTAACGGTTAATGGTTAAAGAAGCTTGCGCAGCAACATGGAGCGGCAGCCTCTTTAACCATTAATCATTAACCTTTAACCATTACCCGAACAATGAAATTGTTTCTCGTACCGACACCTGTAGGGAATCTCGGCGACATGACATATCGTGGCGTCGAGATTCTCCGCTCTGTCGACCTCATCTTGGCCGAGGACACGCGGACGAGTCGTGTGCTGCTACAGCATTACGGCATCGACACGCCGCTGCAGAGCTACCACATCTTCAACGAGCACCAGACGGTGACGGGGTTGGTAGAACGCCTCAAGTCGGGCACAACAATAGCCGTCATCACCGATGCCGGCACCCCAGGCATCAGCGACCCGGGGTTCTTGCTGGTACGCGAAGCAGTGAAGGAAGGCATAGAGGTGGAATGCCTGCCTGGCGCCACAGCCTTTGTGCCGGCGCTCGTCGACAGCGGCCTGCCGTGCGACCGCTTCACATTCCTCGGTTTCCTGCCGCATAAGAAAGGGCGCCAGACGGCCATCAAAGCCCTTGCCGACGAGAAACGCACCATGATCATCTACGAGAGTCCCTATCGTCTCGTCAAGCTGTTGGAAGAACTTATCGCCGTAGTAGGGGAGGAGCGTCAGGTCAGCGTGAGCCGCGAAATAAGCAAGCTGCATGCCGAGACCGTCCGCGGTACCCTCGCCGAAGTCCTTGCCCGCTTCCGTGAAAAAGAAGTCAAAGGCGAAATCGTCGTCATCCTCTCCGGCAACCAATAACCCATAACCAAAAACTCTTAACTCATAACTCATAACCGCCTCCATGTCGTTAGAGATATTCGTCTTCCGCCTCGTTTGCGCTCTCCTTGCCGGCATCATTATCGGCACCCAGCGCGAGTTGCGCCAGCATCAGGCTGGTCTCACCACCAACGCCTTGGTGTCGGTCGGCGCTTGCATCTTTATCCTTATAAGCGAGAGCGTGATAATGAGGGCTCAACTATTGGGTGGCCCTGTCAACAACGACAACCTGCGTGTGCTCAGCCAGGTGGTCACTGGTATCGGTTTCCTTGGAGCAGGTGTCATTATGAAAAACGGCCTTACCATCCATGGCCTCACCTCTGCTGCCACCATCTGGTGCTCCGCCGCTGTGGGTTGCCTTTGTGGTTACGGTCTCTGGCGCGAGGCCCTCATAGCCGTCGCTGCCATCATCCTTATCAACTGGGGTCTTAAAGGGGTGGAAGTCTATTTCAAGAAAAAGAAAAACGACGACGTCGACACCGCGCAGAAGGAATAGATTGTTTTTTTATTTTTTTTTATATTTTTTTATAATGTTTTCCATATTATTTTATGGAAAAGTAGTATTTTTGCCCTGTTTTTGTGAGCAAATAAAACGTTAAATAATATCATATTAATCAAACAATCAACACAATGAAGAAAATCTTACGATTGTTCGCTCTGATGGCACTGCTCGCTGTGCCTATAGGGGCGAGTGCCACGACAGACACTATTACGGTGGCTAATGGCACTGAGACGAACAACTATTTGCCGATCTATGGCCTGTGGGCAGATGCCGACCAGCACAACCAGATAATCTATCCGGCAAGTATGTTGGATTCAATGATTGGCCAGAACATTATCGCCATGAAGTTCTACATTAGTGGTGGCTTCAGCTGCACTGGCACAATCAGCATGGCCATCGTCAGCGACTCCGTGCTTTCCGGGCTCCACACCACAGCCACTCTGGTGCAGGTGTGGTCGGGTGTGCTTTCTCCAAGTGGCAACAGCATTAGTCTTGACTTCACCAACGCCATGACCTATACCGGGGGCAACCTGCTGGTCGACATCCAGACCGTCGCTGGCAGCTACAGCTCTTCAACGGCCTATGGTATCAGCCGCAACAGTGCTTCTTACTACAGCTATAATGGCAACAGCTATATTCAGAATTTCCTGCCGAAGGCCGACTTTGTCTTCAGTGATGGCGCATTCTGCAATGCACCTATGGCTCTCACTTTCGACGCCAACAGCACCAGCAGCCTGAGTTTCCACTGGAGTCATGGTGCCAGCGAGACGACGTGGGATGTAATGGTTGGCGACAGCCTGATCGAGGGTGTGGTTGACACATTCATTACGGTGACCGACTTGAATGCTTCGTCGCGCTATGATGTCAAGGTCCGTTCGGTTTGCGCTGCTGACGAGCTTAGCGCCTGGACCGGTGCCGTAATGATGCAGACCGAATGTGCTTCTATTGCCAATTTGCCGTGGAGTTGCGGCTTTGAGGGTGAGGCCGATGGAAATGTGCCATTGTGCTGGACCAGATCCCGCGCAGTGAGATTCTCTGATTACAGTGGAAGTGTCAGTGAATACCCATACGTGTACAACAGCACCTATTATTCCCACTCTGGAGGCAACTCGCTTTATCTCTATTATTATGGCTATTATAATACGATTAGCGATACGGCTATCATTGCATCGCCGTATTTTGCACACAATCCGAGCGATTTGCATGTCAGTTTCTGGGCGTATTTCGACTATGCTCCTGAAGATGTCGTATTGCAGGCTGGCATCATGACCGACCCCGCCGATTCGACCACTTTCATTCCCTTGTTGACCGTCACAGGCGAATTCCCCGAGAGCTACACCCAGTATGAGTTCTATACAAGTTCGCTCACCGACTTCTCGGATGGCGATTCTGTTTGTGTGGCTTTCCGCGTATATAGCGATGACGCCACCTCCTACACCGTGGTTATCGACGATGTTACGGTCGATGCCATGGGATCCTGCATATCTCCTGTACTGAACAGCGGAGTTGTCGACAGCGTGAGCTATGAGAGCGTGCTGCTGTCGTGGCAGATGCCTGGCGACGACTCTTACGAGTTCGACGTGATGCTGGTGAACATTTTGGATAACGACACCACACATCACGAGGCGAACGACACCACTGTTTTGATAGAAAATCTCAGTCCCTTCACTCAGTACGAGGCATACGTCGCCACGGTGTGCGGCACTGATACGACCAACTATATCCCGTTGGCAACCTTCATCACTCACAGACGTTGCTACAGCGTGCAGAACGCCACCGTGGCAGCTCTCACCGCCAATGCCGCTGCCCTTACTTGGACTTTCGCCGACTATGGCATCGAGCCTGCCAGTGTCGAACTGATGCTTGTGGACCTGACCGACACCAGTATTATGCCAGTCTTTGTGTCCGTGTCTGGTTCCAATGGCTACACTTTTACCGGTCTTACCGAGGGACACATGTACCAAGTCGACTTCCTGACCATCTGTGGCTCTGACGACAGCTCGCTGGTGGTCAATGTGACCTTCATGCCCCACAATCCTCCGTGCGCCGAGTTCACGGGTAGTGGCAGCAGCAACTATCTCCCGTTCTATAGTTTCTACAACAACGGCTTCAGCGAGATGCTCTACAGTGGCGCCGACCTTGCTGGCACCGATTCCATTGTGGGTATCACTTTCGAGGTGGCCACTCCGCTTAGTCGCGACAATGTCATCGACATCTATATGGCCTACTCCACCACGTTAACCAACGTCACTACTTCTAACTACATGCCAGTATCGCAGATGACCCGTGTGGTGACAAACTACCACCTGAATACCGCTGCTGCCGGTTGGACCGACATGATACCCTTCGACACAATCTTTGCCGTCCCTGACAGCGGCAACCTGGTGCTTGCCGTCTACAACCACACCGGTTCTTATTCGAGCGGATTGTATTGGGCCACTCATCCTGCCACCGTGGGCTCGTCGGTCTATTGCTATACCGACAATGATATCTCGGTCAACAATCCCTTCAGCGGCAACACTGGCACGCTCACTGTTGCGCCGAATGTGCAGTTCTTCGGCATTTGCGGCGGCGGCGACTGCCTGCCAGCCAGCCCTGCTGTCAGCGAAGCCGACACCTCGTCCATCACTCTGACCTGGCTACCCGGCGGCGATGAGAGCAGCTGGATAGTGCAGTATCGCGAGGCTGGTGCATCTACGTGGACCACTGCCGGTATCGCTTTTGCACAGCCTTACATCATCACAGGCCTCAATGCCGGCACCGACTATCAGGTCCGTCTCGGCACCGACTGTCTCGACACTGTCGTCTACAGCCAAGCCATTGCCGCCAGCACCGTCTGCGGATTGATGCATGCTCCCTTCTCGATAGCCCCCAACGGCGAAAACCTCTGCTGGACATACAATGGCAACGGCTATTACAGCAGCTATGATAACGACTACTACATATATTCCGGTGGCAGCATCGTGACTCCCGCCATTGCCGACAGCATCAATACGCTGCAGCTGAAGGTCACCGGCTATGGTGCCGACTTCTATGTGGGTATCTGCTCCGGCAATGGTGCCAACCCCGAATGGATTGACACGGTCTCTTTCACTGACGCTTACTATGGCAATCCCGAAGTCCGCAAGGTCTATCTGAACAACTATGCCGGCTCGAAGGATCATATTATCATCAAGGCTATGAGTGGCTACAACTACACCTACTTCTACAACATCGCCGTCGAACCGCTCGACGACTGTATGCCTATCGACAGTCTCACCGTCGACAGCGTGACCACTTCGGCCGCTTGGCTGAGCTGGGTCAGCGATGGGAGCAGTTTCGAGGTACGCTACCATGCCGAGAGCGACACTACCGACATCTGGACTACCGCCACCACCAATACCACCAGCATCAACCTCACTGGCCTCAATAGCAACGACCGCTATTGGGTCAAGGTCTTCACGGTGTGCTCGGCGACGGAGTTGAGCGACTCGGTGATGATGCGCTTTAACATGGGCTGCAACACATTCAGCACTCCGTTTGTCGAGGCCTTCGGCCACGAGGAGCTGCCCGTCTGCTGGAGCGCCATCAATGTCAACAACGAATACGGCTGGGAGTACACAGCAACCTACGGTTACGACTATCTGATTTCCGAAGCCGACTATGGCACGGCCCAAGCCAACGACTGGCTGATGACGCCTGTTATCCAGATGCCCGCCAATGCCGACAACTACCAGTTGATCTACTACATCGGCGGTGCCCCCGACTCCTATTCCTCCAACTCGACTGCCACCTGTGAAATCCGTGTTTCCACTACCGGCACCGGTGACACCGCAACCTACACCACACTACTGCATGTCGACACCGTGAACACCTACAACAGCTCTACATATAACTACTCTCTCAACGATGTCCATCTCTCACTGAGCGCCTATTCCGGACAGGCTGTAAGCTTTGCTTTCGTCAACCGCAGCCGCAACTATGGCGAGATCTATCTCGCTGATGTCGAGGTCCGCGAAGCCGTAACCCCGCTCTACTATATCAGTGGCGACGATGTTGTCTTCCTTGGCGACACTGGCTACTACTATGCCAGCTATCAGGAAGGTGTTCTTGACAGCATGAACCTCCAGTGGACATCCACTATGGCTGCCGCCGGACATGCTGTGATGCTCAACGGCACCACCGACTCCATGCAGATGATCTACACCGCCGAAGGCATCGACACCATCACCTTCATCGCCTCCAACCCCTATGGCGCTGACACCAGCGTGATGAATGTCTACGTCTACAACTGCAGCCCCGTGTCGACCTTCCCGTTCCACGAGAGCTTCGAGAGCGCTACCGCTCCTGCCGGTTGCTGGACACTTGTCTACGGTGATGGCAACCCCTCGGTCAACCCCATGCTTCACGGCGATGTCACCATGGACAACTATCTCGACAGCGTCCCAGACGGCCAGCAGGTCTTCCGCTTCAGCTCGTATAGTTCCAGTACTGACTATAACCAGTACCTTATCTCGCGCGAGTTGAACGGTTCGAACATGATGCTCAGCTTCCAGTATCTCAAGGGCAGCTACAGCAGCACTTCCGTCGACAATATCCGCGTTGGTTATTCCTCGACCACCCGCGACACCAACAGCTTCACCTGGGGCAGCTGGATCACTGACATCTCCGTTTCCGACTGGGCCACCTTCACCGATACCATTCCTGAAGGCACCAAGTATGTCGCCATCCAGTATTGGGGCAACTATGCCTACTATATCTATATTGACGACTTCACCATCACCGGCATGTCCGGTTGCGCTGCACCTGTCATCGACAGTATCGTCGCTGGCGAAACTTCACTGACTGTCAACTACAGCACCGATGCTGACAGCGTCGAGGTACTTGTGGTTTCCGGCGTCTTCAATCCAGAAGCCCATGGCACCGTCGCCACTGGCGGCAGCTACACCGCCACGGATCTTGTCCACAGCACGCTCTACACCGTCGCCATCCGCGCCATCTGTGGCGAGGACGAGTATTCCGAATGGAATGTCGACACTGCAAGAACCATCGTGGTCAACTGCGGCGTGCCCACTGGTCTCGCCGTCACCGAGAACGGTTACACTACCACCTCCTTCGGCTGGACCGCTGCCGGCGAGGAGCACGGCTGGGAACTGGAAGTCTACAACACCATAGACTCTTTCTTCTTCACGGCCACCACTAATAGCGTGACCGCCACCGGTCTCATTTCGGGTCAGACCTATAACGCCCGTGTCCGCGCCATGTGCGGCCAGAATGCCGACATTGAAGGCGACTGGAGTGAGCCCGTCAACTTCACCACCGAGGTCTGCGAGCCTGTCACCGGTGTCACCGTGACCGCCACCACCGCCACCACCGCCACCCTCACCTGGAATGCCGTCGCTATAGGCACCGGCAACTATCGCGTCGAGTATGGCTATTCCGGCTTCAACCAGGGCCAGGGCCAGTCGGCCACTGCAACCACCAACAGCATCACTCTCGAAGGTCTTGAGGCCAACGTGACCTACGATGCCTATGTGGCCAATATCTGCACCGACAATATCAACTCGGTCTGGAGCCAGCTTGTCAGCTTCGAGACCGCTGGCGCCGGCATCGCCGACGTCGATGCCGAGGGCAACCTTAGCATCTACCCGAACCCCGCCAGCAGCATGGTGACCATCAGCGTCAGCGAGATGCTCGCAGGTGCCGAGGTGACGCTCGTCGACCTCAACGGCCGCACCGTTGCCACCTTCACACTCACCGACAACACCGCCACCTTCGATGTCAGCTCGCTGGCCAAGGGTGCCTACTTCGTCCGCATTACCGGCGAGCAGGCCACCACGGTCCGCAAGCTCATTGTCAAGTAATTCTCTGTGGTCAACGGCCACGTGCTAGCCGCCCCGAACATCATGTTCGGGGCGGCTTCGTCTTTGACCAGACCTCACCCATAGTCGCACCAGGGCAACAACAAACACCCCATCATCTTCAGTCGTTTATCAGTATTTCTTCAGTGGATGACTGAAGAAACACTGAAGAAATACCGAAGAAATACCGGAGAAAAGGGTGAGTTGGGACGGAACTGACATTTTGTCAGTCGCAGGCAACCTTGGCACAGATATTGATTGCTCCTTGTATGTTCTATTACTTGTGATTGAAAAATAAAAAACAGAGATATTATGCAAGGCAAACTGAACGTACAGACCGAGAATATCTTTCCGGTCATCAAGAAGTTCCTCTATTCGGATCATGAGATTTTCCTGCGCGAGCTCATCTCCAACGCCGTCGACGCCACGCAGAAACTCAAGACCCTCTCGACTCGCGGCGACTTCAAGGGCGAGCTGGGCGACCTGACCATCGACGTCAAAATCGACTCCAAGAAGAAGACCCTCACCGTCAGCGACCGCGGCATCGGCATGACAGCCGACGAGGTGGAGAAGTACATCAACCAGATAGCCTTCAGCGGCGGAACCGACTTCATGGAGAAGTACAAGGACAACCACGAACCCCTCATCGGACACTACGGCCACGGCATCGACAGCGCCTTCATAGTCAGCGACAAGGAGGAAAACTTAAACAA
>JAEEGL010835107.1_pt1 | contig 24254 bp, 21 predicted proteins | sample 9134231 | NCBI WGS metagenome assembly JAEEGL01 (sample SAMN16246548, study PRJNA631951) | gut metagenome | biome: gut microbiome; feature: rumen; material: fiber-attached | host: Bos | place: Iran: Karaj | collected 2018-10
CGCCCTCTTCGAGAACCTCGTCCTCAACGGCGTCAAACCCTACTACCTCCACTACACCGACGCCGCCGAAGGCACCGCCCACTTCCGCGCCTCCATCCCCCGCGGCCGCGCCCTCCTCCGCGCCCTGAACGGCACCGTCCCCGGCTACGCCATCCCCCTCTTCATGCAAGACACCCCCGGCGGCGGCGGCAAACACCCCCTCGGCCCCTGACCGCCCCATCCCCCCCCATGGGGGCTCGGGGGCGCAGCCCCCGTCCTTTGCCCCATCCCCCCTTGCGCCTCCCCCCCACTTGTGGCACACTCCCCTCCATCCCCCGCCCGGGTGGTGAAATGGCAGACACAAGGGACTTAAAATCCCTCGCCGCAAGGCATGCGGGTTCGACCCCCGCCCCGGGCACATCCCCTCCATGAAACCCCTCCTCAAGAACCACACCACCTTCCGCCTCGGCGGCCCCTGCCGCGCCCTCCTGACGGCCCGCACCCCGGACGCCGCCATCCGCATCCTCGAGTGCTGGACCTCCCAAAACCGCCCCTGGCTCCCCCTGGGCGGCGGCTCCAACCTCCTCGTCGCCGACGCCGGCCTCCCCGACCACTCCATCCTCCGCTTGGCCCCCGCTCCCTCCCCCCTCATCCTCCCCACCGTCCCGCGCCGCGCCGGAACCGGCGCCCCCCCCCTCCCCATCTGGTCCGGCACCCCCCTCGACGCCCTCGCCGCGGCCGCCTGCGCCGCCGCCCTCTCCGGCCTCGAAGACTTCTCCGGCATCCCCGGCACCCTGGGCGGCGCCGCCTGCGGAAACGCCGGCGCCTTCGGCCATTCCCTTTCCGACGTCGTGGCCGCCGTCGACCTCTGGACCCCGTCCCGCGGCCTCCACACCCTCCCCGCCGCCGCCCTCGACTACGCCTACCGCTCCTCCGCCCTCCAGCGCCCCCCGTTGTACCCCTGCGCCGTCCTCCGCGTCCACCTCCGCCTGACGCCCGTCCCGTCCCCCGCCCCCCTCCTCGCCCGCCGCGCCGAAATCCTGGCCCTGCGCGCCGCCAAGCACCCCGACACCGCCCAAGTCGGCACCGCCGGCAGCTACTTCAAGAACCTCCCGCCCGCCACCCCCGGCGGACGCCGCCAACCCGCCGGCGCCCTCCTCGACGCCATCGGCGCCAAGACCCTCCGCGTCGGCGGCGCCTACGTCTTCCCCAAGCACGCGAACATCCTCGTCACCGACCCCGCCACCGCCACCGCCGCCGACGTCCACGCCCTCGCCGACCTCCTCTCATCCGCTGTCCAAACCCGTTTCGGCGTTGCCCTCACCCCCGAAGTCCGCTTCTGGCCACCTTGAGCCGCTGCCCCAATCTCCATCCCCCCCTCGCAATGGGCGGAAGCGAGGCAAGAGTTGAATCGCGCGAAGTCGAGAGAGGGCGTTTTTCCGATTCTTTCCATTCCCGGTTTTGCTCTTGCAATCCCCGTCACGTTTCACTTATCTTCCCTATATCGGGCTTGGCTCTTTCGGTTGGAGCCGTGCCGGATGGAGCAAGGGTGTGGCTTTTTGAATCCGGAAAACCAATGACGAATCCGTCCTCCAGTCTTCCCGCGAGCGGAAGTCAGGCATCCCGTGTGCCGTCGGACCGTGAACTCGTTGCAAGGCTGGTGTCCGGTGATTCCTCCGCGTGGACCGCCGTCCGCCACGACATCGTCGTGCCGCTTTTCCGCGCCAACATCAAAGGAATCGCCCGGCAGTGCGCCCGTGTGGGCATCTCCGACGATGCCGTGTTCAGCCGCCTCTACGTCAATCTCTCCCGCGACGATTTTGCCCCTCTCCGCGCCTTTCGTTTCGAATGCGCATTCTCTTCCTGGCTTTACTGGCACGTCTGGACCGCCGCCCGGAGCGCCGTCCGCGAGGCGGGAGGGAGAATCGGCCTGACGTTGTCAGACCCCGCCGTTCTCGACGCTCTGAACGAACAAAAGGAAACCCCTTCCGCCGGCGAGTCCGCCGAGGCCATCGAGGAAGCCAACCGCCTGCTGGCGCAACTGTGGGAGAGCAATCCCGTGTACGCCCTGGTTCTGGTCCTCCGCAACGATGTCGGACTTTCGTCCAAGGAAACGGGACTTCTTCTTGGAAAGACCCCGTCCAATGTCGACCAGATCAACCACCGGGCCCAAGGCCGCATGCGGGCCCTTCGGGCACGCATGAACGAAGGAATGTAATCCGTGTCCTCCCGTTGTCCCTCTCCCGAATCCGTTCTGGCCCTGGTTGAGGGCCGCCTTCCGTCCGCGGACGCGGGGCGGCGGCTCTTGACCCACCTGTACCGTTGCCCGGACTGCCGTTCCTCACTGTCGTTCGTGGCGGCCACGCGCCTCGCCGCCACGGGGGAAGCGCCTGCGGGCATCACCGCGCCTGACGCTTTTCGCTTGCTTCAGCGCCGGGTGCGTCTGTGTTGCGGCGAGGATGCCGACGGGGCTGACGCCTTCGCCGCCTCCGCGGAAGGCGGAAGCCTCTTTTTCCGCAGCGCCGACGGCGTGCCGTCGTCCCGTGTTTGGGAAGCCGAAATACGCCTCCCGTTGCCGAATGCCCCCCATCCCGCGTTTGATGTCAGTTTGCGCGCTTTCGCCGGGAGCGGGCCGGTGTCCGGCACCTTCGTCCTGTTCGGCGTGTCGGCTCCGGTCCGGGAAGGGAAAGCCCGTCTTGCACCGGACGCCTTGTCCCGGGCCGTCCCGTCCGGCGGCGTGGCGTTCGTTGACGGCGACGGCATTTCGACGCCGGGCGTCCCCGTGCTGGGCGCGTTCAACGAAAGGAGTCAACCGTGAAACGCTCCCCGGATTCCGCCGCCTGGAACGCCTTGGGTCTGCTGGACCCCCGTTCCGTCCGTTTCGCCATGGATCAGTTGGTGCGGGCGGGACTGGGCGTGCTGGGCGCCGACCAGGGTTCCCTGCTGCTCGCCGAGCCCCGCGCCAAGCGGCTCCGCTTCGCGATGGTGGTGGATGCCCGCGAAGACGCGCCTCCCGACGCGCCCGGCAGCGGCCTCGCCGGCAGCACCGTCCCCTACGGGGAGGGCATCACCGGCATGGCGGCCCTCACCCGCGACGTCCAGTCCGCCGCCGCCGCGGACGGCGCCTCGTTCTACCGTGTCGAAGGCGATGGCTCCCCCTCCGCCGTGCTTGCCGCCCCCCTGCTCTCCGGAGACCGCCTCCTCGGAGTCCTTACCGCCGTTTCCTTCGACCGCCGCAAGGTCTTTTCTCCGGGCGACGCCCGCCTCTACGGCATCTTCGCCAACGTTGCCGCCGTCGTCATCGAACAGCAGCGCCGCCTCGAACTCCTTTCCTCCGCGGGGCAGCACGCCGCCGTCCCCGGCCCCGAACGGGACGAACGGGCCCTCGTGGAAGCCGTGCTCGCTTTCGTCCGCGCGCGACCCGGACGGGCATCCGTCCTGGCCGCCCTGCTGGCCGATCTGGACCGGCTCCCCTGACCCGACGAGACATGGCCGCGTCCCGCACAGATTTTCCCCGGTTGCTGGCCACGCCGCTTTGGGAACTTGCCTCCCGCCCACTCCGCAAGGTGCGCGTCGCCGTCCTCGACACCGGAATCGACGCCTCGCACCCGGCCCTCCTCGGCCGCGTCGCCCGCGCCACCGCCTATGCCAGGTCCGGCGACGGGGGCGGCATCTCCCCCGTTCCGCTTCCCCGCCGCAAGAACCACGACCCCGCCGGGCACGGCACCGGCGTCGCCGGAATCATCGCCGCCATCGCCCCCAACGCCGTCCTGCACGATTACCGCGTCCTCGACGCCGACAGCGCCGGCTTCGGCGACGTCGTCCTCCGGGGCCTCGCCGACGCCATCGCCTCGGATGCCGACGTCGTCAACGTATCCATCGCCTTTGCCAAGGACCGCTGGTGGGCCGACACTTCCCGCCTTCTCGAACAAGCCTTCCTGCGAGGCAAGATTGTCGTTGCCGCCAAGCGCAACGTCCCCCGTCCCGGCGATCTCGGCCTGCCGGCCGAACTCCCCGCCGCCATCTCCGTCGATGCCGCCGACCTGCCCTCCCCCTACGTCGTCCGCCACTTCCCGCGGGCCCGCATCGCCTACGCCGCCCAAGGCCATGCCGTCCTCACCGCCCGTTCTGGTGGCGGCTGGACCCGCCTCAGCGGTTCTTCCTTCGCCACACCCGTCGTCGCCGCCCTCTGTGCCCTGTTCCTCGGGGCCGCTCCCGGGCTCGAACTCTTCGAAATCAAAACCCTCCTCAAGCACCACGCCCGCGCCCGCCGCAGGCCACCGCGCCGCGGACTCCGACTGTTTTGAAACGAAAAAACAAGGAACCGTCCAATGCCACGCAAGAACACCCCGTCGAAACCTTCTCGTGAACCGTCCCCTGCGCGCGCCACGGGAAAAGGGAAGAAATCGTCCCCTCCGAAAAAGCCCGGCAAGCCCGCCGCAACGCCCCCGCCCCGCAAATCCCTTCCCCCCGAGCGAGACGCCGAGGCCCAGTGGGCGCGCCCCACGAAACTCGATTCCGCCCTCTTCCAGCACCCGGCAGACGCCTCCGCGCGCCGGAAACTCGAATCCCTCCCCGGCTTCCAGTTGCTCGCGCGCAAATACCTCGAATTCGGATGCGAATCGCTGCTCCACGGCCTCTACATGGGAAGTTGCATCCGTCTGTCCCCCACCCAGCTCCCGGAAATCTACAACCTCCTGCCCCCCGTCTGCGAAGCCTTCGGCATCGCCGAACCGGAATTCTACCTCCAGATGGATCCGAACCCCAATGCGTGGACAACGGGTGACAAGCGCATTTTCATTGTCGTCACCAGCGGACTGCTGGAACACATGAAAGACCCGGCGGAACGCCAGGCCGTCATCGCCCATGAATGCGGGCACATCGTATGCCGCCACATTCTCTACAGAAGCATGGCGACCCTGATCGCCCGGTTCGGCGTGGCGTTTTTCGGTATCCTGCGTCCCCTCGCCAAACCAATCGAAGTGGCGCTGGCCTATTGGGCGCGCCGCAGCGAACTCTCCGCCGACCGCGCCAGCGCGGTTTTCTCCGGGGGAGCCGATCCCATGATCCGCGGTCTCCTGCGCATCACCGGCGGCCCCAGCGGCCTTACCGGCAAAATCGACGTCCCGGAGTTCGCCGCCCAGGCCCGTGCCTACGACGAGTTGCAGAAAAACAGCAAGTGGCACAAGATTCTCCAGGGATACGCCATCATGGAAGCGGACCATCCCCTCACGGCCGTCCGCGTCCGCGAACTCCTCTCCTGGCAGGACTCGCGCGAATTCGCCTTCGCCCGCGACGCCATCCGTCCCGGATCCGCCCCCCTCTGCCCCTCCTGCCGCCTTCCCCACGCGCCTGGACAGAAATTCTGCCGCCACTGCGGCGTCGAGCTTCCAAAAACCTGATCAACTCCAAGGAGTTTCCCGTGGCACACGAAAAAACCGAAACCTTCTTTGTCGCGCCGCCCGTTCCTCCCGCCATTGCGGAAGTGGCCGCGGCCCTCGAACAGAACCTCCGCTTCCGCGGCTACGAAGTCGCCTGCACCAACCTCGCGGGCGGCGACGCCCTCGTTTCCGTGACCAAGGGCGGCATCTTCCGCACGATTGCGGGATTCAAAACCGCCGTCAACGTCTCCCTCCGTGTCGTCCCCCCCGGCGACCGCGCCTTCCAGGCCACTGTTTCGGTCGGCCTTTTCGAAACCCAGGCCGTTCCCACCGCCATCACCCTCCTCTTCTTCTGGCCGCTCATCATCACCCAGATCTGGGGATACGCCCGCAACGCCCATCTCGACGACGAAATCCTCCAGCTCGTCCGCCAGACCGTCTCCGCCCGCCAGTCCCCCGCGCCGTCCGACCCGCCTCCGCCACCGCCCCCCGCCGCGTCCTTCTGCCCCGAATGCGGGGAACCCGCCTCCGGTCGCTTCTGCTCCAACTGCGGCGCTTCACTCTCCTGAGAATCGGCCATGGACAAACCCCCTTCTCCTTCCACGACATCTTCCGCCCCCCATTCCGTCCCGGAAACGGGTTGCCGCCGCACGCTCCGCTGGATGGGCTATCTGGGCCTGCTGGTCCTCGGAGCCTTCCTCTGCGATCTCTACCACGTCCGCCACATCCTTTGGGGAGCCGTCACCGGCGCCAGTGGGGAAGTGGTCTGGAACGGTTTCTGCGGAATGAAGGGATCGGTCGGACACATCGCAGGTTTCTCGATTGCCCTCCTGGGCACCCTGCTCCTGGCCGGCATCACCTTCCTGGCCTTCCTCCTCCAGTTCCTCTGGGCCTTCAAACGTTCCTGGAGAGGCGTCGCAGCGACCCTCGTGCTCATCCTTTTCGGCCTCTACCTCTACGGAGGCCCCGGATTGCTCAGGCCGGACCACCTTCGCGAAAACAGGGGTTGGCCTTTTGTCGTCGGAAGCTTCGTCCGCTTCGACAATGCCCTCAGCGCCTTCTTCCCTTCCCGCCCCTCCTATTCCGAAATCGCCCCGGACGGCGCATCCGCGGATACTCCCGCCACCCATGTAGCCGCCATCGGCCAGCGGCGGCAGGATGCCCCTCCGGCGGGCGGCGCGTGTTCCAACGCAGCCTGTCCCGCATTCCTCCCCGGCGGGATTTGTTCGGGTTTCTTCGCCGGCCCCCATCTCCTTCCCTGCCGCACCCCGGCGTGGACTGGAGCGACCCTCGCCGAGGTCCTCTGGTGCGACGATCTGCCCATACCCCCCGTCATGCAAGAACGGGACGGGGCGGTGGGCTCTTGTTCCGGTAACCTCCCCGGCGCCGGGGCTCTTCCCACCAAACCGGATGCTCCTCCTCCGCCCTTGCCAGACATCTTCACCGTGTTCAAATACTATTTCTTCCACCTGCTCTGCTACGCCTACAGCATCGCCCTCGTTTCCACGTTCTTCGCCCGCCGCCTCGCCAACGCCGCCCTCATGATGGCCTCGGCCCTCTTTGACGCTTGGATACTGGAACCCGTTTTCCGGCGGAGGCGCCCGATCCGCGTGTTCTGGGGCGATGGAGACGAAGCCTTTGCCGCCGCCACCCAGAACCAAGCGCCCGGCGTCCGTGCCGTTTTCATCGTCCCCGACAAGGTTCCCTTCGCCCTCCGGCACAAACCAGATTCCGTCACCGACCGCCTCAACACCCACGACTCCCTTCGCTGGACCTATGCCTCCCCCGCCGACCCCGGCATCCCCATGTCCTGGTTCCTTGCGCGCGCTTCCGAACACTTTTTCCTCGGCGCGGACGGGCGCAAGAACGTCATTCACGCCAACGAACTTTTGGAATTTCTCAGAAAGTATCATTCTCGCTTCCGTCACCGTTTTGCCTGCCCGTCCCCGGTCATTCACGTCCGCATCGACGCCGAATCCGAAGAAGACCCTTTCTTCCGCTGGGCCGACCGCTGGAACCGGTACTCCGCCCGAAGCAGGGATGCACGCTGTTGGAATCCTGCCATCCAAGTCGTTCGGGAGCCTACTCTCGTTGCCGCGAAACTCCTTTGGGAGCACCCCATGCACGATGTTCCCGGCGTGTCTCGCTCCCGGCCCGGGGCTCCAACCGGCGGCATAAACCTCCTCCTCGTCGGATATGGCGCCCAAGGCAAGGCGCTCCTCCGCGACATGGTCCAGGATGCCCAACTCCCCGGCGTCTCCCTCAATGTCACTGTCGTCGACCGCGATGGCAGATCTTTCACGGAGCTCAAGGCGGCCGCCCCGGACGCCATCGCCGCCTACAACATCGATTGTCGCGCGATCAACGCATTTTCTAAACAATTCTGGAATCTTCTGCCAAAGCACGGGCCGGTCGCACCGCTTGCCCCCTCTTCCTCCCCCCCCGTCTGGAACCGCATCGTCCTGGCCATGGAGAACGACCTCGACAACATCCGCCTGGCCCTCCGCATCGAAGAGCACTACCGCCGATGGAACCTCTTCGACGAACTCAAAAGCGACGGCCCCCGTGTCATATTCGCCCGTGTCCGCGACACGGGCAACAAGGAATACATCGACGCGCTCAAGACCGGCGACGGCCAGCCATCCGACGCCCCCTTGCTCCCCGTTTCGACTTTCGGCAACCTCGAGGGCATCTACGGTTCCCAGTCCTTCCCGGATTCATCCACCGAAAACGCCGCCAAGTTCCTCAACTGGATCTATTTGGACAACAATCCTGCCGGCTATCCTCTGTCCACCATCCCGCCGGGCGCCGAAACGGCCTGGCGGAACGCGACATCCTTCGACCGCGAATCTTCCCGTGCCGCCGTTTTCGGTCTCCGCAACCTCGCCTGGTTGCTCGGCTACGTTCCTTCCACCCGCTGGCAACCCGGCGCCGCGGCCGCCCGCGCCACCCCTTCGCTCGGGGAGGCCGTCGCGGCCCTCTGGGGGTGCCCGGACTTGGAGCGCACCCTCGCCGAGGCGGAGCATCTCCGATGGAACGCGTTCCATCGCTTCCGCGGCATCCGCAAGTGGGAGTACACTCCGGATGAACTCAAGGCCGAAGCCCGGCGAATCGCGGACCGCATCCTTGCCGCCGGGAAACAGCCGGACAAGAACGATGGCGTCAAGGAAAACCAGATCCGTGCCCGCCGCCGCCATGCCGCCCTTGCCCCCTTCAAGGATCTCGTCCCCATCGGCGCGGACTTCGACGAAGTCAACCGCGAAGCCAATCTCCCCCGCCGCTCCCGCATCGCCCGCGCCGACCACGATTTCGTCCAATGGATGCCCCTCATCCTCGCCAAAACCGACTGGACCTTCCACGGAGAGCCCTGATCCGCCATGCCCGATTCCCCGCTTCTCTTCATCTGCCACACCGGCCTCGACCATCCTTACGTGGCCCACCTCGCCGCCCGCCTCGAAGAGGAGGGCGTCCGTTGCTGGTACTACGAATGCGACAACCCCGGGCTGTCCAACGCTTTCACCGTCGATTGGGATCTGGAAGACCTGTCCCCCCCCGGTTGGAGGTAAGAGGGCTGGAATCCGCCAGCTGTTTTGCTTGGAATTGCGTTTGGCGAGAGGATAGAGCATGAAACAACCTCTGGTTTTCATAAGTCATTCTTCAAATGACGAACCGCTGGCAAGAATGCTCTGCGATGTATTGGAGGAAGCAGGCATTCCTTGTTGGGTATCCTACAGGGATATACCGCCCGGACAGACCTGGGCGGCAGGCATCATGGATGGGATCCGGTCGTCCAGCGTCCTGCTGGTCTTGTATTCACGCAATGTCCAAAGGCGGCCGGCCCACATCATCCGGGAAATTGATTCGGCACTCAAAAACCAAAAGAAGCTCTTTCCGATTCTGGTTGATGAAACCCCGCTTGAAACGGCCTTCGAATACTATTTGCATGTCGAAGAATGCGTCGGTCCGTTTGACTCGGATGAAGAGTTGTGTTCCCGGGTAAAAAACCACTTGTTCAATTCCCTGGCAATTCCAGTTGCCGCAGCGGCGCGGAAGCGGGACACGACCGGGGAATTGGCCAGAAATTACACCCGTTGGCGGGAAACATCGAACGAACTCGCTCGTTGGGCCCGCAAGCGCACGGTTGCAGCTCTTGCGGCACTGTCGCTGGTTTCCCTCGGAAGCATCGCATGGTTCTTGACCCGCAGGCCTGCTCCCGCCGAATATGAAAGCCGGAGCTCCGGCACGTCCTTGCAGGAGTTCTTTTGCGCGGTGGATGCTGAACATCCATTTTCCCCGGCCTCGGGATGGCTGTTGCGCACCAACCTTTACGGCGCTTTGCAATGGGTCTGGACTCCCGGACTCCGTCATCCGGATCCCGATTTCGGATGGCGGGATTTCAGGTGTTCCTATCCCCACCCCAACGAATGGAAGGCTTTGCCCGGCTATGCCATTCAAATCGACGGCACGAATCACCACCTTGCTTGGCAACCGGGCTGGCGTTCCCCGGATTCCGATTATCCCAACGTGGCGGCCGGCGGCACGGAACGGACTTGGCTTGCAGATCCCGGCTATGTTCTTGTTTCCACGAACCCTTTGACTCCATTCGCAAAATGGCTTCCGGGCCAAAAGCACCCGGTCCGCCCCGATTTGATCGCCGGGGAAGAACCCGACCGCTGGGAAGAAGCAACCATCCCCCTGGACAAGTCTGATGGCAAAAGGGTGCAAGATGTTGCAACCCGCCTCATCGAAGCAACTCTGTTCGACATGGTCTCCCCTGCGGCGAGGAAACAAGCGGAACACCAACTGGCCACCCTGAAAAAGGCGGTTTCACGCCTGGAAGATCCTTCCCGCCAGGCAGAGCGGCTGGTCATGGCTTGGAAGGAGAAGGCCAATGAATGGTTGGGCAAACCCCGCGATGATGATAAAAGAATCGGATTGGTACTACTGTTTGGCTTGGCCAGTTGCCTGCCCGAGTTCGGATTGCCGATAATTGATGAAACACAAAAACGGGGCGACATATCTTATTCTGTCCAAAACGGTTCCTTCGTCTGTCTGGACGGCCGCTTGGGACGATTGATCAACCGTGTGCAAATCCTGGGACCCGAATGGAAATGAAACCGAGCCAGAAATACGATGTATTCCTCTCCTACCGCCGCGAAGGGGGGCAGGAAACGGCCCTCCTGCTGTACGAACGGCTGACCCGCGCCGGTTACCGCGTCGCGTTCGACCTCGAAACCCTCCGCAGCGGCAGGTTCGACGAACAGCTGCTGCAAACCATTGCCTCCTGCAAGGATGTCCTCGTCATTCTGGGCCCGCACGCGCTGGACAGATGTTCCGACCGCGAGGATTGGGTCCGCCAGGAAATCGCTTGCGCCCTTCGCAACGGTCTCAATGTGGTTCCCCTCCTTTTGCGGGGATTCGCATTTCCTCCTCCGGCCACCCTCCCGGAGGACATCCGTGGTCTGACTTTCCGCCAAGGCGTGGAAGCCTCCATGTCGCATTTCGACTCGACCTTCCAACGCCTGGAGCACCTTCTTCGGGCAAAGCCCGTCTGGTTCCACCGGCGGATGACATGGATCATGGCGGCGCTCGCGGGAATCGCATTGCTCGCCGCCGGCCTGCATTCTTTTCTCCCGTCAAAAGGAACCATACGGCAAACGGATGCGCCATCCTACCCCTCATCCCGTTCCGAAATCCAGCAGCTCAACGAAGTCGTCTCCGTGGTTTCACGCCAGGCCGAAGCATACCAGGAGGCGGCTCGGGCGCGTTCCGCTCTCGTTTCCAGAGCCTACCGCGCCGCTCAAGTCTCGGTCCCTTCCGTCCTGGAAGCCGAAATCCCTCCTTTCCGCCGCTCTTTGGCCTCCGCCATCGACAAACTCGTGAAAGAACGCCCTCCGGCCACCGCATTCGATGCCTTGCGCACTTCCCCGATTCCTATCGATGTCTATGGGGCACTTTTCGATGTCACCGAACAGGAATTGTACGAGGATCTCCAACATCTTCCGGCCATCCTTTCGTTCTATGCGGACCCCAACAATCCATTGTCCAAGTCCGACCGCTTGGACGGCATCGATCGGCAAGCCACCCTGATTCAACTGAAAGCCCAGTGGTATGCTCTCGGTGTCTTTGAGCTGTTCCAGGACGTCGCACCGTCCGCTCTTTTGGATTTCAGGAAACTCACCCCCGCGTTCACGGACATTCCCCGCCTCTCGCAGGCTTGGCCGTCGGACAGGGAACAGCTTGAAATCGAGCAGCTGGCGATAAATGAACAAATCCAGAAAACTTTGCGGGATGCCACAGCTCTGGCCGGCAAGCTGAACTTGGAAACGGCATCCGACCGGGCTGCGCTTGAACAACTTCTCGTCCAGTCCGGTATTTCCTCCAATCGGGCCACGGAATTGACAGGGAGGTACGCAGTTTTGGCAGCAAAACAAACCGACTTGTCCGCCACGGAAGGATTTCTCGCCGCGAAAAAGGAGGCCCTGTACGCCAAATTCAAGCCCCTCCCCTCCGACGACTCCGGCATCCTCTGGAGCAAGGCCCTTCGCTTTCGCGCCGTCCACATGGAGGAGGCCGCCCTCGAAGCCCTCGCGTTCCTCGCCGAGCGGGATTCACCCGACTTCCGTCCCGGCGCTGTCCGCGCCATGGAAGCCATCTGCAAACTCGGCGAATCTGTCCCGTTCGACTCCGGCGTCATGGTCTCCGCCTACGAACCGCCCGCCGTATCCCACGCCGTTTTCCAACCCGGCGATGTCATCGTTGCCCACGATGGCTCCTTCATCCGCCACGTTGACGACTGGAAAACTGCCCCTGGCTCCACTTACCGCTTCTGGCGACTTGATGACGACGGTGTATTTCAACCCCGCGAATCCATCCTGCCTCCGGACCAACCCCGTGTCGGTCTTGTGGAAATCGCGGAGACGGAGGATTAATGCCCCCCAAAGTGCCGGCCATGTTTGTCAGATTTCTCACTCTCTCCCCTCCAATCCGGTACATCCACCAACCAGAAAGGAGCTGAACATGAATGCCAACTACAATCCCCGCCCCGCCGACCTCTCCGCCGTCGAGATTCCCGGGGACCTCGTTCCTCTCGTCGAAGCCATCGCCGAGAACGTTCATGACATCTGGGCCCGGGGCCGCATGGATGCGGGCTGGACCTACGGTCCCGCCCGCGACGACGCGGCGAAGAAAAACCCCTGTCTCGTCCCCTATGCCGAGCTGCCGGAGTCCGAAAAAGCCTACGACCGGGACACCGCCATCGGCACGCTCAAGTTCATCCTCGCGAAAGGCTGGACCATCCAGCGGAAAGGATAGCGTCATGGCAAAAACCAGCCGGAACGGACGGAGCGCATCGGGAAGGGCCCGAGCCCGCCGTGGGTCGAAGGACAAACCGACTCGGGGAAAATCACCCGCCACCCGAGTCCCAACCTCTCACCCGGACAGCCCCCCGCGCGACGCCTCCGCCCAATGGAGCCTCTGGCCGAAACGCCCCCTTCACGCCCCCCGGGACGACGGCGCGGGCGGCAGCGCGCCGGTCGCCCTGCCGGAAACGCCGCCCAAGCGCCGGCCCCAGGCGAAACGCCCGCAAACCCCTTCCGTCCCGCCCCTCGGCGTCCTGGCCGTCCACGGCGTCGGACCGGGAACGGGCCGAACCCGCACGGGGTTCTCCGCCAAGCTTCGCAAACTCGTTTTCCCCGACGAAGCGGCCTTCGGGCAGCTCTGGCACGAATGCGTCTGGGAAGACCTCCACGACAACCTGGACGGCTGCATCTCCGGCATCGTCACCCGGATGGCCGACGGCCCGCTCTTCGACGGTTTTCTGCAAAAATCGAAGGGCATCACCCGAATCCTGCGCTGGATCGGGGGCTCGGCCCGCGCGGACAGGATTCTCCACACCCTCGAGGGCATGACCAGGGATGTGGCGGGACGCTTTGTCGCCAAGGCCCTCGACATCGGCCTCGACTTCTGGCTCTACCTCGACTCCCCGCACGGCCGCCTCCTCCGCGACCGCCTCCGCAAGCGCCTCGAGTCCGTCGCCCAAAAGCATCCTCGGGGCATCCTCCTTCTCGGCCACAGCCTCGGCTCCGTCATCGCCTACGACCTCCTGGCCGAAGCCCGCCTCGCCGGCGAATCCCTTCCCGTCGCGGCCCTCGTCACCATCGGTTCCCCCCTGGCCTGGGCCTTCGACATCCGCCGCGCCGACAACCGCCCCGAAACCGCCTTCGATTCCATCGGCCCCGTTCCATGGACCAACTTCTACTATCCCGAAGATTACATCGCCCTCTACTCCCCTTTGCCCGCCGACAGCTTCCCCGAAGTCCGCAACCACAAACTTTCCCTCCCCCCGTCTGTCGCCCCTCTTGACGCCCACCGCGCATACTGGGCCGACCCCGCCCTCGCCCACCGCATCCGCGGCATCGCCACCGAAATCTCCGTCAATAGGAACTCTCCATGACCCAGGAATCCTCTTCATCCATCCCCCCCGCCGGGCAAACGGACTATATCTATTACGCTTTCGTCAGCTACAGCCACAAGGACGGGAAATGGGCCAAGTGGATACAGAACGCACTTGAACGCTACCGCCTCCCCGCCGCTGTCCGAAAGGAAGCCGAAAAACCGCTCCCGATCCGCATCCATCCCGTTTTCCGCGACTCCACCGACCTTGGCGTGGGCAAACTCGCCGAGACCCTCAGGAAGGAACTGGAACAGTCGAAATACCTGATTGTCGTCTGTTCCCCGAACTCCGCCCGCCCAAACGAAGAAGGGAAACACTGGGTCAACGAAGAGGTCGCGCGATTCTGCGAACTCGGCCATGCCGACCGCATCATCCCCGTCATCGTCGGGGGAACGAAGGACACCGCCTATTGCCCGAAGCTGCTTGAAGAAGACATCTTGGGCCTTGACGCGACGAAACATCCAAAGGCCCGCATCCTCAACGACCTCGTTGCCAAAATCCTCGGTCTCCGCCCCGACGAACTCTGGCGCCGGGAGGAGCGCCGCCTCCGCGCCAGGCGTCGCTGGTGGGCATTCGGCGTGTCTTTCATTGCCGCGTTTCTCGCGCTCGGTGTCTATGCCGCTCTGGACTCCACCCGTACCGTCACCCGCGCCTTTGCCGACTACGTCGATTCGTATGGCCTGCCCGAAGGCATCGATCCTCTTTCGCCCGAACAGGTGGCAAGCGGCCATGTCCACTACCGTTTTGAATTCCAGGGATACCGGTTCGGCCATTCCATCCATGCGGATTCCGCCGGACCGTCCTTGCTCCGGGCATTGGGATGGCACAGGGTGTTGAAACGCGTGGTGCACTCGGAAGCGCACCGTTTGCTGGTCCGGAACGAGTACGACGTGATCCGGCGGCTGCAACTGAATCGTCCCGTCGTGCAAACTTTCGAATATGGCAAGGACGGGAGGGTGGAACAAATCCAGGCTTCCTATTCCGGCGGGACAAGAAGGGATGGAACCCATGTAACGGAACACTTCCGCTGGATTGATGCTCCGCGGAAAGCCGCCCTGGTTTCGTTTGCCGATTCCAGAACAAAAGAGATTGTTTGCGCGCCGTTGGCGATTCAGGGATTCCCCGGCGAATCTGGCGCCGGAAGGGGCGTTTTCGGATGGAACATCCATTTTGATGACCACGGGCGTTCTGTCGAGATGACCTTCCTCGATTCGGCCGGACACCCATCCAATGGTCCGGACAGGGACCATCCCAATTCAGGATTGGTTTTCGGCACGGACCAACTGGGGCGCATTTCCATGCTTCGCGAGAAGGGAAGGGCCGACGGCGTTGCGTCCGGCAATGCTCTTGCATTGGAATACTCGAGGGGTCCCGCCAGTCTTGAGTTCAGGCTCCACGGGCAAGATGGTCCGCAAACCGTTCTCTTGGCGGAATATGACGCATCGGGGCGTCCCGAAACAATCAGATTTCCAGAAAACAAAGCCAAGCGTTGTCCGTTGTTTGCGCCACATGCCGGCGAGAATGCATGGGAAGGGGATTGCATTCCGTTGGAATTTCGCGATGTAATCGTGTCGCGCGGAGCCCAGGTGCGCGACAGGATGCCCGCCGGATGGAATTCGCTTTTTGACGGAAAGGGAAATGAAACCAAGCGGAGATTCGTTGACGCAGACGGTACGCCGACGATGGTTGACAACGGATATGCGGGATGGGATGCGGTGTATGACGGCGATGATCGCGAAATCCAGCGCATGGTGGTTGGTTTGGACAATCGGCCGATTGCCGTCGGCGCCGGACCTGCCGGATGGAAGAAGGAATGGGATGGCGACCTCGTCCGCTTCTCCTATTTCGACGACAATCTGGCACCCGTTCTTTGCCGGAAAGAACACTTTGCATCCAGGGATTCGTTGTTTGACGAAGCGGGCAATGTCATCAAGAGAACATACAGGGATGAAGCGGGCCAACCGTTCCCGCAGCCGGATGGCCATGCCGGGTGGGAAGCGTCATACGACCGTGCAGGGAATGAAACCAACAGGGTGTTTTTCGGGGAATCGCTGTCGCCGATCCTTCTTCCGAAAGGATACGCCGAATATTCGACGGAATTCGACACCCGCGGCAATCCCGTCTCGCGTAGCTTCCTAGGCATCGGCCGCGAACCGGTTGTGCGCCATGACGGCTTTCACAGATGGGTGAAAGGGTACAATCTCCTGGGAACGGAAACGAATTGCCTGTTCTATGGAACACGCGGGCAACTGGTGTTGATTGATCCAGCAAGCATGGATGATTCCCAGTTGTTAGACGGCGATGGCCTTCTGGCGAAAGTCGGGCCGATTGCCGGATGGTGGAAGGAGTTTTCGCCGGGTGGAGAGCTCATGGCCATCGGAACCGTGGGGACAAACGGCCTCCCCTTGCTGAATGAGGGTGGTTGGGCCGTCAAACGCTTCACCGCGAAAGGGGAAGTCGGTTTTGATTCCGCCGACACGCCCATAGCACGCCCCCTTTCCACGAATATCGTCTGCAAGACCGTCGGCTCTTCGCCTTTTTTGAAGACGTCTTGGTATTTCCGCGAGGAGTCCGGTGAAAGCTGTCCGGCCAACGGCACCGATGGCCCCTACGGCGTCAGGGAATGGTTCGACGATTCCGGGAGGTTGACGAACAAGCTGTTTCTGGCAAAGGATGGGACCCCGTTTGTTACGAAGGATGGATATGCCGGTATTTCACACGAATTCATTTCCTCCAGCGACGGTGGACGCAAAGTCATCACAACCTGGTATGACGCCGACCGGAATCCCGTTGTCTCCAAGGATGTGAATTGCGCCATCCGGGTGGACGTCTACGATGACTGGGAATACCAGACAGCGACCATTGATTATGATGAACGGGGACAGCTTCTGGAAAAGCTCCCAGATGAAGGTGCCGCTTATAGAACCACCGAATACATTCACGTTCCGGGAATCATGTACGCTTCGAAATGTGCGTTCTTCGGAACGAACGGTCTGCCGGTCGTCGGGGAAAAAAGCGGTTGGGCATCGATGACATTCGACTACGACGACCACTACAGCACCGTCACGTACCATTACTTCGGAGCAGATGGGTTGCCTCTCCAAAGACCTGGAGGTTATTGGGCCTATCGCGTCTGCGAAGATCCACATGAAAACACAACCAATACCGTCTTTCTTGACATGACTGGCAAACCCGTCGCGAGTGAATCCCTTGGATACGCTTCTTGCTCCAAGGGATACGATTACTCATGGGATGCATGGAATCCCAAACAGACAAACGAAGCCTATTTCGACGCCGGCGGAAACCCTGTGGCGAAAAAGACGGGGGAAGCCGGTTGGCGCGACAAGTTCGATGACCGCGGGCGGCAAATCGAAAGGACCTATTTCGGAACGAACGGAAAGCCCGTGATGACGAAGTACGGTTTTGCAATCCGGCAAATGTTCTATGACGACTCCGGCACGGAGACCAATCGATTGCTTTTGGACGCGGACGGAAAACCCGTCCCCCACAAAAATGATGTCACAAAACACCCGACTCCCCGTCAATGACGGCAAAGCGTTTCTTCGATCGCTCAAAGAATGGCTGAAAGACCTGAACGAGGACAACATTGTTGACATCCGGAGAAACGAGTAGTCCAATTACCGGTGACAAAAGAATGGTTTTCTTCAAGAGCGCAAAACCGGATTTCAATCACCCCCGGCTATAACCACAAGGAGCCAACATGTTTTGCCGACACTGCGGAAAAGAACTACCCCCGGATTCCCGGTTCTGCCCGGATTGCGGGAAGGGCGTCTCCAGCGTAGACGCGAAGAAGGATGAGGTGCCGGACGCACGGCAAGTGCCGAAGGCGGGAGTTCGGGCATCGGGTACCGCCGCCACGGAGGAGCAGATGTCCGTGGATTGCTGCTACAAAGCCCCGGGCTTTCTGTTGGCCGACCGCATCGCCGGGACGCTGACGCTGAGCAAAGATGCATTGTTGTTCCAGCAGTGGGGCTGTCGAATGATCAACACCGTCATGACACTCGGCCTCATGTCCTACTCCAAGGGGCAAGGCATCGGATGGGCCCTGTCCGACATCCGGAGCGCGACTCTCGAGCGGGGATGGAGGAACGCAACGCTCAAAATCCGAGGAAAGAACGGAAAAGAAGCCGACTTCGAAATCTTGAAGTCGGAGAAACTGGATGGCTTCCCCGAGCAACTTCTTGCCAGAATGAATGCGCCTTGAGCGTATGCCAAGCCCCATCCTCCATATCGACACGAGTACCTCCGTCCGTGTCTGTCCGGCTTTTGCCTGCCCAATCTCCGGAGTAGCCCACCGTTCCTGCATTCTCTCCATCCACGGAGTGGAGAAATTGCCATACATCTCGAAACACCCAAACAAGGATGTCCACGATGGAAAATGCTGTTTTCTATACGCTGATTGTTGTCGGCGTTTTTGTTTGCGTCATATATCGGTTGATCAAACGGGCCTTGGCGAGGAAAGACCAGCGAAAGGATACAGGAGAGTCAAACGGCGGCAGCGCGCCTGATCCGAGATTGTTGCCATTTGACAAAAATGCCACCGTCATTTCCTCGTTTTTTCCGCTTATCGCCCTTTGGGTATTGGGATTGCGCCGGAAATACAACCGCCATGCGGCCGTGGGGGATTGGGAAACGGCCAACGAATGTGTCCGCAAGGTTGCCAAAGTCAAGACATGGTGGTTCATTCCGCTTTGCCTCTTGGCCTTCATCATCGGAATTGTTGCTATTGTGCAGATTCTGCTCTTGATTGATTCTTGCATGAAGTAAGTTGTCCGACGATGCAGGATTGGATTGTCATATTGTTTTTTTCTGTTCCCGCCTGTTTTGGAGGCATGACTGGGCTGTGTTTTCGGACAAAGAAAATCCATGATCCGTTTCCTCCCTCGCTTGTTTGCCTTGCCATGACGTTGGCGTCTCTCTGGTTCAGGATTTATCTATGGACGGGAATGTTTTGGACGGGATATGTCCCAACTGGTTGCGAAGGTGCCATCGAAAGATTCGTTTGGTGGTGTCTGGCATTTGATGTAGCCCTCGTTGTGGCGACGGCACTGGCCCTGTGCCTTTTGCCGGCTTGCAACCCGCGCGACACGCGCAAAGGCGGGTACCACCGGGGCTATGCGCTTCTGGGGATGGTGTTTTTCGTGCCCATCTTTTTCCATGGATTCATCTCCCGCCATCTTCTTGTCAGCAATCCCGGTATCTGGATGGATGCACACGATGCTTGTACCTTCATCACGATTGCTTGGCTCGTTGGGTTGTGGCTTTGTATCTTCTATGGTGCCGGAACGGTCTTGGCCCTTGTCCGGGTGGCTCGTTTCGGTGCCGAAGCGACACGTTCGCTGGCCCTGCTCGCCGGCAATGCCGCCCCAATCGTCCTGCTCCGATCATTCGATGTCGACAGGAAAACCGTTTTCGGACGTACGATGGATGAAGCCCTCTGCTCCGCGGCAGTCCGTGCTGGCGTGCCTGTCGTTTCGCTCTGCGCTCCCGACGAATTCCTGCCCACGGGCGGCAGCGTGAAAATCCAGGCCAAGGACGATACTTGGAAAGAAGTTGTCCTGACACTGCTCCACAGGTGTCGCGCAGTCATCATGTGTGAAGGTGTCACTGAGGGATTGCGCTGGGAAGTGCGTTCGTTCAACACCATCGTGGCACCAAGCCGGTTTTTCATCATCACCCCGCCCTTCTCTTTCAGGATGAGAACGTGGTTTCAATGCACAACCGCAGCCATTCCCTGGCATTGGAGTCTGCACAAAAAAGACATACGGCAGATTTTCGGGTTTGTCTGGACGAAATTCTGTTCCTTCCTTCGCGCCGAAGGAATCAATGTCGGCACGTATGTGCCGGAATCCAAAACCGTTATTGAATTCGACGATGACTGGAAGGAGACTTGCCGTACTCGCTGGAAAAACGGGGAATCATTGTTGCGTTCGGTTCTGGAGAAAACGTTGGTCCAACAACCAGGCAAGGAATCTTTTGAACAATTGGCAAAGTCCGTCCAATTGCTGGAAATAGAAAACACCCTCGACAAAACAACGAGTCGCAGAATCAAATTTGCCACGATGACGGCGTTGGCCTCTGTCGCCAGCATTGCGTTTGCGGGAATGATGCTGGCTGTTGTGCCGTGAATATCTTGAAATGGACTGCCATGGGAAAATTCCAATTGGAACTTGCGGCAATGATTTGTACAGAGTTCCAAAGGCTTTTGCCCTGCGTGGTCACCCTCTTCTTGAGTTTTCTTGCCCCCCGATATTCAAGCGCCGCAAAACGAACACCGCCAACTCCCCTGCCCCCTTCGGGAGGGTGCGGAGTCCAGCATAGTCGAGTGCGAGGTCCGGCGGGTTCTCCAGGGCCAGCAGTGCCGCGTAGGGCCCGCTGGTGAAGACCTGGCCTTCGAAGGCGATGGGTTCGATGCGGGCGGCACGGGAGGTGTTGCGGCCGGTGTAGTTGAAGGCGCGGATGACGGGGTCGGGAATGCGGGTCACCACTCCCGCGTGGAGACCGACGCGGAGTTTGGGGACTGTCTCGAAACCTGCGGCGAGCCAGTCCTGCGATGACATCCAGTCCTGCAGGTCCAGTGCCAGCCGGCCAGCTTCCGCCAAGTCTTCCATGACAACGTGCAGGGCGTCCCCCCAGGTGTTCTGGACGAGTATTTTTCCCACGCGGGGGGCCAGGACATGCTCCGCAGCCCCTGCGTGGAAGCGGCGGAAGAATTCCAGACCGTCCCGCTCGCGCATTTTCGAGAAACCTTTGACGTCCGCGAAGAGCAATGCGCGCACGCCGCGCGGCGGTTTGTCCGCATCTTTGGGGACCAGACGGTCGGTGTTCATTTCGCCACCTCCGGGTTCACCGTGTCCACTTCCATGCCACGGTCGAGCCACAGACGCACTGCGGAATCGGTTCCGCCCGGAAGGCCGCTCCCGGAGCCGTCCCAAACGCACACTCCGCGCACGGACAGGCCCAGTTGCCGGGCCTTGAGGAATGCCAAGCCGGCCAGATAGCGGTTGCAGAAGTCGTACACGATGTCGTCGTCCTCGCCCGTTTCGTCGCATTCGGCATCCAGAAGCGTCGTGGCGGGATTTGAAAGGATGCGCCGGAGACGTTCATCCCAGCCCCCCCCCGCAAAAGCGACGCTCCGGGCGATGGCTTTTTCCAGCGGCAGGGGAGGAACCACGACTACGTGCCCACCTGCCTCCAGTACCGCTTCCAGAAATAGGATGTCGCCTCCGCAGGCGCACGAAGCGTACCCCACCGCCACCCGCCGCTCCTCCACCAGGGCGCGGAGGCGATTTCGAACCCCGGCCTCGGCGGAGGCCGGGAATCGGGAAACGGTCCGCCCAGACGCATCGATCATGTGTCCCGCGAAGACGGCCACGCACGGCAGTTCGGCTTCCGGCAGCACGCCGTCCGCCGCCGGGCCGATTTCCCCGGCCAGCATCCGTAACTGGCGGATAGTGCTGGAAAAACTGCCCATGGCATGTGCTTGGTTCGCCATGCGGGCCGCTTCCAGGTAGAGGGCCTTTGCTGCCGCGTACTCTTCCAGCAGCAACCGGCATTCCCCCAGCGTGGCCACGAGCCAGAAATCCCGCTCCATCTCAGCCTCGCAGAGCGGCAACACCTCCTCCCGCACCAAGCGGCGGGCCGCCTCCCGGTCGCCTGCCATGAAGCGGCAGCTCGCGGCGTTGATGCCGTTGTAGTAGCGGCGCATCGACCGGAACACCCTCTCGCTCGTGTCCGCCGCCTTCCCGAACCACTCACGCCGCTCCGCAGGATGGCGGGCAGCCAGGGCCAAGTCCTTGTAGAGGCGGCTCTTCAACCCCATGATTTCGGAGTCCTCCCCCTCGGGCAGCCGTTCCGCCAACTCCCGCGCCCGCCCCAAGGCCCCCGAACGAGCCAAGGCCAGCGCCATCACCCACAGTTTCTCGGGGCTCTCCCCCTCCGTGCGCGCCGCCAGATCGTAGGCCCGGAAGTTTTCCCCTTCCTCCAGCGCGCGCCGCGCCGCATCCAGTCCTTCCGTTGTCCGCGTGCTTTCCATCCGGTTCTCCTTGGCCATGCGTGTTCTACCACACTCCTCCGTTTCCCTGCCAGTTTTCTTCCTGTCAGAAACGGATCGCGTGCCGCTCCAACTATCTTGGAACCGACCACCGGCTCCATACAACCACCGAATCCCGAAAGTTCCAGATGAAATACCTCCAACCGAAACTCCCCATCGCAGGCGGAAAACCTTTCTGGAGAAAAGCCGTTTCGGCGCTCCTCCGCCTGTCCGCATGGACGTATGATTTCCTTCTCGCCCTGTTCATCGTGTTCTGCGTGGTGTGGGACGAATTGGTGTTGCACGGCCTGTTCGGATTCACTTCCGGGGCGTGGACGGACCATCAGGTGGGGCGGTCGGAGGCGCTTTACAAGCTCGGCAAGCAACATGCGCTTGGGGAGTGGCAGGCGGACCTTCTCTCCTGCCTGCCGGAGTTGCTCGAATTCGTCGGCGTCATGGCCCTTTCCGTCCTGTTCGTTCGCTGGTACCGCCGGCTTGTCCGGACGACGCCCGGCGAATGGGCCTTTTCCGTCCGGCGGGCTCCCCTTCCGCCGCCCGCCGGAGGGTTCCTGCGGCGTATCCTCCGGGTTGCCGCGGGCTTCTCCGCCTTGGTTGGCGTTGTCATCCTGTGGATCATTCTGGAACTGTGGGTGCTGGATCCCGTGTGATGGGAAAAGTTCAGGAGGAAAACCATGAAAACAAATCTGTCTCTTCCCATTATTGTCTTGCTCTGCGCCGTGCCGGCTTTTGGCGCGACGCCGGATTCGCCTTTCGCGACGCCGCTGACGCCGGAAGAAGCCGCCGCAGGGACGGGCACCGAAACGGAGACACCGCCGGACCGGTGGCTGCCGCCGGAGTATGGCCTCCGCCTGGGCATGGGGAAGTTCCGCGCGCGCCTCGCGCGGCCCGGTCTCCGCCACGACGGCGAAACGAAACAGAACTGCCTGGGCCAACGCCTCCGCGAAAAGGACGGACGCGGAAACATCGGCTTGACCTTCGACGATGGCAAGCTCGCGCTTTTCGACCTCACCTGGGTTTCCGACGACGGCTGGACCGCCGACGAGCCCGGTGCCGTGAGGGACCGCCTCGACGCCGCCCTCCGGCGCCTCGGCCCGCCCACGCGCCGCTGGGTGAGGGAGCGCACCGAAACATTCGGGGACGACACCCCGCCCATCACGCGGACGTGGTACGTCTGGGCTTGGCGGCAAGGAGACTTGGACGCCTTTTTCGAAATCCGCCGCTCGGCCAATCCCGCCGACCGTTACCTCCGGGCGTCCTTCACCGCCGGGGCCGTCCGCCGGCTCGCGCCGGACACCCCGGTATGGCTGGGAGAGCCGCCGCGGGACGCGATCGCCCCGTTGATGCCCGGAGAGGAGTCGCTCGTGCCCTGCGCTTCCGCCGACGCCTTCGACGGCTGGTGGTTCCATCCGGGCGACCTCCGCACTTGGGAACACGCCGACGAGGACGGCCGCCGCTGGAGCTCCCGGCCGACCGACCGCAACCCCGCACTCTACCCGCCGCTGGTTCGGATGCCGCGCCCCGTCGGCGAAGCCTTTTTCGCCCTGTGGACGAAACGTCGGACCTTTGCGTCCCACGACCCGGATTCCCGCATCGCCCGCGCGGTCCGCGAGGAATGGCGGCGGTCGCCGGAGCCCCCGCTGCTGCTCGTCCGCATGGACCTCGGCGACGAGGACATCTTCACCGTGCCTGTGGACATGGCCATCTCCCGCGACGGCCGCTGGCTCCTGTTCGAGGACGGCTACCTCATGCCGGACCGCAGCCCCGACGCCGGCACGCCCCGCCGCGCCGGGTGTCCCGACCTCTGGCCCGACTGCATCGGAGACGGCGGATGTCTCCTCGAAATCCCCTCCCCCCTCCGCGAACGCCTTCGTGGCATCATCTCCAAAATCCCCACGCCCGGAACCGCTCCCGCAGAGAACTGAAATCGCTTCCTGCCTTCCCGTCACGCCGTCTCCCGCGTCCAGCCCCCCCTTTTCCACGAAGTCCTGCGCGGCGACGGACACGGTGCCGTCCCCCCGTCCGGCGAAACGTTTGACCTCCCGCCCCACTTCCGCCTTGCCCCCGCCCCCCAAAACCCCCATGCTGAACCAAACAGCAAACAGCAAAGCGGAAAAGAAGAAGAAAGAGAAAGGACCCCCCAATGAGCCCACGCATGGTCAACGTCAAATTCGAACACGGCCCCGAACTGCAGGTCGAATCCGGCGCCTCGGTCCGCCAGATCATGGCCAACAACCCCGACGCCTTCAAGGACCTCGGCTTCACGGCGCTCGGCGCCCTGGTGAACAACGAATTCGTCTCCGTCGAGTACCGCCTGGAGACCGACAGCGCCGTCCGCCTCCTCGGCTACCGCGACTCCTACGGCCAG
>JAEEGL013593964.1_pt1 | contig 24254 bp, 19 predicted proteins | sample 9134231 | NCBI WGS metagenome assembly JAEEGL01 (sample SAMN16246548, study PRJNA631951) | gut metagenome | biome: gut microbiome; feature: rumen; material: fiber-attached | host: Bos | place: Iran: Karaj | collected 2018-10
TTGAAGACATATTTGGCAAAGAACTCCGACGGACGTTCCTTGGGGCTCAATACTTCTACGGGGCGCTTTTTAAACGCCTCTCCGACGACTTGAAATCTCAGGGTTGATGACATATAGGGGATTTTGACGATTTTACGATTTGACAATTTTACGATTTCACGCTTGCACTATTATACGATTTAGGGAATTCTCGAATTACCGGATACCTCTTGCATTCAGCGCCTGTTGGTAGCGACGTGCATTCTTCAGGTGGTCTGCATAGGTGTGCGCAAAATTGTGGGTGCCGCTGAAGTCCTCCTTGGCGCACATATAGAGATAGTCGTGCGACTCGTGGTTCAGCACCGCATCGATACCCGCCACGGATGGCAAACGGATAGGTCCTGGAGGCAGGCCTTGGTTGCGATAGGTGTTGTAAGGATTATCGATGCGCAGGTGCTCGAGCAGGATGCGGCGCAGGGTGTCGTTGCCGAGCGCAAACTTTACGGTGGGATCTGCCTGAAGCGGCATTCCGGTGTGCAAACGGTTGAGGTACATTCCCGCCACACGTGGCTTCTCGCCATTATTGGCAGTTTCTTCGTCCACGATACTGGCCAGCGTTACCACCTCTTCGTGACTCATCCCCATACGTGTAGCCAAATCATTACGTCCCTTGGCGCTCCAGAAGGAATGGTTCTCGCGCTGCATACGTTCCATGAATGCTTCCAGCGAGGTATTCCAATAGAGTTCATAAGTGTTGGGGATGAATAATGCAGGTAGCGTAGCCACCGTGTAGCCGTAGTTGCTGGCGAAGATAGAGTCGCTGAAAGCGAACGCCACATCTGCGGAATCCAGCATCAGTTTCTGTGCCATGATGCCTGCCAGCTTTTCCAATCGTCGTACAGAAGGAATAGTGAAGCGGACAGGAGCCTGCTGCCCATGCTTCAACTTTCGGAATACAGCAAGCATCGATTCTCCAGGCTCTACGGCATAACGCCCCGTCATGGGTTGGAAATCCGATATCCAGCGTGCTACCGTCCATCCTCTCATGGTCTTGGCCTTGGCAACATCTTTCAACTGTTGCTTAACGGAGGCTTCTGTGTCCATCGGACGTATGTAAAGGTAGGTCGTCTCTGAAATCTCAAAGGGGGAACTAATCAGACCTCTCCAGCTCCAGAAACCGAAAGCTAAGGCCACGACGGCGAGTGCGCCGAAGCCCCAGAGTAGGTATTTCCTTGTCTTCTTCATGTGCGCGCGTGCAAATAAACAATAAGAAACGCAGACACCCACAATATGATGGATAATCTGCGGTTTTCTTCTTCACTTTTGCTTCTGGAGCCAACAGGGGGACTCGAACCCCCGACCCACGCATTACGAATGCGTTGCTCTACCAACTGAGCCATGTTGGCAAGGCGTTTGCCTGAAATCGGCTGCAAAAGTAGTGCATTTCTGTGAACTGACCAAGAAACTGGCATGTTTTTTTACTTGTGAGCCTCATTTTTCTCCGCTTTTCGTCTCATAACAGGCCAAAATGCTACTTTTTTATACCCTTCCAAGCAAAAACTTCAAACTTTAAACTCTAAACTTTAAACTTTTTCCTACCTTTGCACCACAATTAAACATTTTTCTCCCCTTATGAACGAAGAACTCATCCTTATTCAGATTACCGGTGAGGACCGTCCTGGCCTCACCGCTTCCATAATGGAAATCCTCGCTCGCTATGGCTGCGATGTGCTTGATATTGGCCAGGCGGATATTCACAACACGCTCTCTCTTGGCATCCTCATCCGTGTCAGCGAAGAAGCCAGCGGCCATGTGATGAAACATGTACTGTTCAAGACCTCGGAACTCGGAGTGAACGTGCGTTTCTCGCCCACAAGCCGTGAGGACTATACAGCGTGGGTGGGCCGTCAGGGTAAGAACCGCTACATCCTCACCGTCCTCGGCCGTAAGCTCGAGGCTCGCCAGATGGCTGCTGTCGCCAACATCGTTGCCAAACAGGGCTTCAACATTGATGCCATCAAGCGCCTGACAGGTCGTGCTCCGCTCGATGGTCCCCGTGAGGGGGTTCGGGCCTGCATCGAATTCTCGCTTCGTGGCGAGCCCAAGGACCGCACCGCCTTGCAGGCCGACCTGATGCACCTTAGTTCTGAGATGGAGATCGACTGTTCGCTGCAGCGCGACAATATGTTCCGCCGCATGCGCCGCCTTATCTGCTTCGATATGGATTCCACGCTCATCACCACGGAGGTTATCGACGAGTTGGCGATGAGGGCTGGAGTAGGAGATCAGGTGAAGGAAATCACAGCTCGGGCGATGCGCGGAGAAATCGACTTCAAGGAGAGCTTCACGGAACGCTGTAAACTTCTTAAGGGGCTTGATATCAGTGTAATGCAGGATATTGCCGAGCACCTGCCCATTACGGAGGGTGCCGACCGTCTGATGTATGTTCTCAAGCGCTATGGCTATAAGATTGCAATCCTCTCCGGTGGCTTCACGTTCTTTGGTGAGTACCTCCAGAAGCGCTGGGGCATTGACTATGTGTATGCCAATGAACTCGAAGTCGGCGAGGACGGCAAGCTCACGGGTAACTATGTGGGCGAGGTGGTCGATGGACGCCGCAAGGCCGAGCTCCTGCGACTTATCGCTCAGGTGGAGAAGGTAGACTTGCAGCAGGCCATAGCCGTCGGCGATGGTGCCAACGACCTCCCGATGTTAGGTGAGGCCGGTTTGGGAATTGCCTTCCACGCCAAGCCTCGTGTGGTGGCCAACGCCAAGCAGAGTATCAACACGATAGGTCTTGACGGTGTGCTCTATTTCCTCGGTTTCAAGGATAGTTACCTCGACGAAAAAGCAGGAGGACGTCTATGATCAGGAACATCGCTTTCGACTTTGGTGGCGTACTCTTCGACCTCGCCTATGATCATGCCGTAGAGACTTTCAAGGCGATAGGTCTGGAGGATGCTGACCAGCGTTTGGACCGCTATCATCAACGTGGGGTCTTCGAGCTCCTGGAGTCCGGACGTATCGGCGCAGAGGAATTCCGTCTGGAACTCGAAAAACTCTGTCACCGCTCGCTGACGTACGCTGACGTACTGGGAGCTTGGTTGGGCTACGTCGGTAATCCTATGGACGAGGAGAAACTCCACTTGCTCGATCAGCTGAAGGAAGAGGGTTATCGAACGTTCCTGCTTTCGAACACCAACCCTTATGTGCAGGCGTGGGCAGAGAGCGCAGATTTCAGCCAGACGCATCGTCCGCTAAGCAGTTATCTTGAAAAATGTTATACTTCCTATGAGGTGGGCATCATGAAACCCGATGCAGGAATCTTCGAGTATATGTTGGCTGATGCGGGTATTCTCCCAGAGGAGACCATCTTCCTTGACGACAGCCCTGCAAATATTGCTACCGCGGCCTCGCTGGGCATTCATACGCTACTCGTGGAGAAGAACCAGCCCTGGGAGGAGGCCTTGCGAAAATGCCTGAGCGTATGAGACAGTTATTCTGTTCCCTTTTTCTCTTCATGTCTTTGATGACGGTTGCACAGACGGCCACCGACAGCACGTTCCTTGCAACTGCCATTCCAGATTCCGTTTGGACTCGCATGCAGGGGAAAACCTATCATCAGAATGCTTATATTCAGCGCTCAGACCTCCGGTATCTGAGGCTGCACTACGTGGATTTCGAGGGGAAAGAAAGGGTGGGAGAGATGGTGTGTAATCGTGCCATCGCCGACGACCTCCTTGATATTTTCCGCCAGCTCTTTGAGGCCCGCTATCCCATTGAGCGGATTCAGTTGCCCGATGATTTCGATGCCGATGACGAACGACAGATGCGCGCCAACAACACCAGCTGCTTCTGCTTTCGGGTTATCAAAGGAAGTACCAAGCTCTCTGCCCACGCACAGGGGTTGGCTGTAGACCTCAATCCGCTGTATAATCCCTGCGTGAAGACGCGTCGCGACGGCACCCTCTTCATTCAGCCCTCGACGGCAGCTCCTTATGTGGACCGCTCTCGCCGTTTCGCTCATAAGATTGATCGTCAGGACTTAGCTTATCGCCTTTTCATTCAGCATGGTTTCAGCTGGGGTGGCGCCTGGCGCAGCTCCAAGGACTATCAACATTTCGAGAAAGATAAGTGACCTTCATTCTGCGAAGTCTTGCTACGTAGATTTTAGATACCAATTCCACACTTAAGACGTGAAAAATGATTTCTTTTTGGTCGCAAAGCCGTAGTTAAGATGTCAAATTTACAAATATTCTGCCTTGAAACGAAAAAAATGTCGGAAATGTAGTGTTCGTTTTCAATAATATTTGTATCTTCGCGCCGAAATTATTTATTCACCTATTAATAAAACACGTTTTATGGAAAAACAGAAACGTTTCTTCTTGCCCGAGAGCGAGATCCCAACCGAGTGGTACAACATTCAGGCCGACATGGTCAACAAACCCCTTCCTCCCTTGCATCCGGGTACCAAGCAGCCGCTGAAGGCTGAGGATTTGTTCCCCATCTTTGCCGAAGAGTTGGCACGTCAGGAGATGAACCAGACCGACCCCTGGATTCACATCCCCGAACCCGTGCGAGACATGTACAAGTATTACCGTTCCACGCCGCTGGTGCGTGCCTACGGCTTGGAAGAGGCTCTCGGCACTCCCGCTCACATCTACTTCAAGAACGAGAGCGTCAGCCCTGTGGGCAGCCACAAGCTCAACTCCGCCCTCCCGCAGGCGTACTATAATAAGATACAAGGAGTGACCAACGTCACCACCGAGACGGGTGCCGGACAGTGGGGTGCCGCTCTGAGTTATGCCGCCAAGGTCTTTGGCCTGGAATGCGCCGTATATCAGGTGAAGATCAGCTACAACCAGAAGCCCTATCGCCGCAGCATCATGCAGACCTTCGGTGCCACCGTGGAGGCATCTCCCTCCATGTCCACCCGCGCCGGCAAGGACATCATCACCCGCGACCCGATGAACCAGGGTTCTCTCGGCACCGCCATCTCCGAAGCCATAGAGCTCGCCATGAATACCCCGAACTGTAAATACACGCTGGGCTCCGTGCTTAACCACGTGGCGCTGCATCAGACCGTAATCGGCCTCGAGGCAGAGAAGCAGATGGCAATGGCTGGCGAATATCCCGACATGGTGATTGCCTGCTTCGGCGGCGGTTCCAACTTCGGCGGCATCGCCTTCCCCTTCATGCGCCACAACATCCTCGAAGGCAAGAAGACACAGTTCATCGCTGCCGAGCCCGCATCCTGCCCGAAACTCACCCGCGGACAGTTCCAGTACGACTTCGGCGATGAGGCAGGCTACACGCCGCTGCTGCCGATGTTCACCCTGGGCCACAACTTCATGCCTGCCAACATCCACGCCGGAGGCCTGCGCTACCACGGAGCCGGTGTCATCGTCAGCCAGCTCCTGAAGGACGGCCTGATGAGCGCTGTGGACATCCAGCAACTCGAGAGCTTCGAGGCCGGTACGCTCTTCGCCCGCGCCGAGGGCATCATCCCCGCTCCCGAGAGCTGCCACGCCATCGCCGCCACCGTCCGCGAAGCCCTGAAGTGCAAGGAGACCGGCGAGGAGAAAGTCATCCTCTTCAACCTCAGCGGCCACGGACTCATCGATATGAGTGCGTATGACCAGTACCTCTCCGGCAACCTCCAGAACTACGAGGTTACCGACGAGGACGTCGCCAAGAACATTGCAAAGCTGGAGAAGGTCATCTGAGCCCCCTTGATAACAGGAGAATCCTCCGCCCCCTCGATAACAGGAGAATCCTCCGCCCCTCGATAACAGCAATCCCTGCCGTGCCATTCCGACACAGCAGGGATTCTCATTTTACACCTTAAATTCCTCTCGGCACAGAGGTGGTTCCCTCGCCCCCTCCCCGCAGAGTGGTCGGGGGTGGGTCTTTAAGGTTCGGGCTCTTCCTCCCCGCCTTCTCCGCCTTCCTTGGGCGTCCAGTCGGCGGTGGTGAGACCTTCGAGCTGCGCTTCGAGTGCGGCAGCCTGTGCGGCGCGGCTGGGGACCTTGTGCATGGAGACATCGGAGCGGAGGTTCTCGAACTGCTTGGAGGGCACGAAGTTCACGTTGATCTCCTGGATGTTGTCCTCGGTGAAGGCCTTGAGACTGGCGGCTCCGGTACTCTTGCAGGAGAGGTAGAGCTGTCCGAGGTCTCCGAGCGAGATGCGGTAGCTGTCCTCCATGAGTTCCTTGATGCATCCGACGAGCTTGGTGACGATGGCCACGATGTCGGCGCGGTCGTAGTTGCAGCCGTGCTTGACCATGTGGTCAGCAATCTCGCTGATGCTCAGCGTTCCTCGGCTCTGCAGGAAGGCGTATGCCTTCTTGGGGTCGCCCTCGTGGGCGGGGTTAGCAAGTAGTGCTACAGAATAATCCAGCATAGTTTTCTTAATGACCCGTCCTACCTTTGTTGTGGGTAGTGCGCTTGTGGCGCTGGCGGGATTTTTCTAAGGGTTAATAGTAGTGTTAATTAGTGGCTTCGGGGGAAACAGCTTCGAAAATCGGACTATCGCCTCTCGGGCGAGGAAGTAGTAGTCTCTCGGGCGAGGAAGTAGTAGTCTCTCGGGCGTGGAAGTAGTAGTTGGTCGTCGCAGGGACTACGGTTGGTCGTTCGGTGGTGGCGGTGTCGGTTTTTCTCCGTTCCTTGGCAGCTGCGCGCTCGCGGCCTCGGTTTTTCCCTTTTGCCGATGCAAAGGTACGACATCGGGGGAGGGCGCTGGCGGTCTTTGGTGGACATCGTCGTGCTTGAAGAAAAATTATTGCATTTCATCTGGTAAATCTATACAATAGTCTTCGACAACATATCTGACGGCTCTTGGCGGCAGCGTTTGCGAGCGTGGCGAAACGCCCATCGCGGCAAGTACTTCTCTGCGCGAGTTCAGATACCTGCGAAACGTGTTGGCGCTCACGCCAGCCAGCCGTGCCAGTTCGGATTTATACATTGCTTTCATTGTGCTATCTCCTTTAAGTAAAGTTCGCTAAAGTCCTTGCAGCCTGGGGGCAGCTGATGATGCACCAGCGAGGGCAGAACCTTTTGCAACTGGAGGAAGAGGCGTTCGCCGGGGGCGTCGCGGTCGGGAAACATGTGGAAGGAAAGCCTCCTCCCAGCCTCCCCGTTAGGGGAGGAGCTTAGATCGTTTAACAGGTTGATGTCCTTCTGCGTGAGCAGCGTGGCCGAGGGGATGGCGATGGCCTTATGGCCTGCCGAGAGCATGGCCCAGCAGTCGGAGCAGCCTTCGGTGATGTAGAGCTCGTCGCCCGGCTTCAGCAGGTTCAAAACAGGCAGGTTGTAGATGCCACATTGGGAGCCGGAAGGGAATCGGAAGCGAGGCAGAGCACCCTTCACGAGGTTGCGATTCTGCACGCCCACCAGCTTGCCCTCACGGTCGTAGTAAGGTGTTTGCAGCCAAGGCACACCCTGCTTATCTTTCCACGAAGTCAGACGGCACCAGCGCACCACGCGAGGATCAAGCCTACGCTCCTCAAAGAGAAACTTGCGTGCCTCGTTGTTCAAGAACGGGTGCTCAAAGAACCGCTCATAACGGCTTGCATCGAAAGGCTTCGGCTCTTGAACATCTGAAACCTCTTGAACCCTGAGTCTTGAAACGATCACATTGTGCTCATCCGCCAGCCACCGGCAGGCTCCAAGGAAGTCCTTGCCAAGCACCTTCATCACAAAGCTTATGCTGTCGCCACTTTCGCCACAACTCCAGCATTTGAACTTAGACCCCTTAAATGTAAGCGATGGGGTGTGATCAGAATGAAAGCAACACAAAGTATGGTGTCGCTGAACCTTCATTCCAAGGCGTTGCGCCACTCCCTCGCATGAGAGTGAGCGCAACTTTTCTAAATCATACCTTTCCATGAGCGTTACTGTTTAATCCAGCACCTTTCAGATACTCTTCGGTCTTGGTGTAGAGTCCTGTCTGGCTCGAGTACGTAACGAAATTTCTGTTAGTCCACACAGAAATCTGGTGCTTGGTACCTTCCTTGCTCTTGCCAAGGCTGATACGCAGGTTTTCCAACTGCTGCTCAGAGAATGGATTAGGCAGACTCTCCAGCATGTTCACCTGTCCGCGCTTGCGCGTGTCCTCCGATGGAACTTCACAAATCATCTGATTGAAGACTTGTAAGCGCGACCATAGATCGTAATATGCGAAGTAGACCATCCATTCACCAATACCACGAGTATAGGTCATGTCGTTCAGTAACCACAGGACAGCAGCCTTCTTCCACGCGGCAAAGATACTGCGGTGCGAAATCTCAAAAAGCTCGTCGCTGTCGGCAAGGTTGGCAAGGTCAGCCATTTCCTCGGCCAATTGGTCAGCTACACGGTTGAGTTGCTTCACATAGAAGCTGCCACGGGCATTCTTCAAGCGTTGCAGATACTGATCCATTGTTGCAAGATACTCTTCATCGTACTCTTTCTGTTTGGGTATCTTGCCGATGCGCTCACCACGAGGCACATACACGATGTTTACACGCGAGAAGAATCCGTTTCTCATATCACGCTTGTAGAAGGCTTGAGCTACTTCGGGCGTGCTGCTCATCGTCATGCAAAGTCTGATGACAGGGTTTGCACTAATGCCGCTCTCTGAGCAACGAAGCTGACCGCCACCTCTCTCCACGTCAAAGGCGTTACGAATCAACACACTCATCTGGCTTTTGGAACCCGCTATGCGCGAAGCGGCTTCGCACTCACTCAAATTGAGGTACTGCGTAAGACCGCCGTTCTGCTCCAGAGCCTGAGCGTTCTGAGCAAAGGCCGGCTTTGTGATGTCTTCTGGGGGATAGAGGAAGTAGATATCAGATGGGCGTTCGGGCTTCGCCTTGTTGGCTGAACGGGTCTTCATCTGACTGGACCATTGAGCCAGTCGCTGGAAGTCACCTTGGTCGTGCTCATCGAAGTCGCGGCACAATACAGCTACCAGATGGCTCAACTCTCGCTTGCCAATACCCGATACACCTATCAGATGTCCGAGCTGTCCGGGGCCAATCTCGTATGCTTTTCCATCACTATACTTCATCTCCACATCGTGGGCGTGGGCAGACAAAGCAGGGAACGCCATCGGTTTCAGCGGCTGACGCATCTTAGCGGAGGCTTTTGAGGTTAAGAACTTCAGGAATTCGGTACCCTTACCAGTAGCTGGCTCCTGAGGAGGATTGGGTGAAAAAATATCGTAAGTCATTGTCTTTTAAATACTTTAATTGAAACTTAATGGTTTTGATTTGTCGAGCTATCTCAAATCTCAAATCTCAATTACTTTTCCTTGCCGTCACAATCTCTTCTTTCTATATTCTATATTTCTGATTATTAATTAGTTATAAGAACTATAAGAAGAGGTTTTGTGATTTGTTGTGATAAAGATTCGTTATTGAGATATTGAGATTTGAGATTTCGGCTCTTCTCTACGTGGCTACTCCTGCAGATCCTCTTCCTCTATGAGGCCAGCCACAAGGAGCAATTCCTCAGCCGCCTCACGGCAGAAGTCCTGAAACGAGAAATCTCTGGTGTAGCGCGGGCGGTTGAACGTGGGGTACAGCGTGCCGTCGTCTTTACGGTTCACGTTGATGCGTCTTCCGATGTAAACATGCGGGTTGCGCAGCCTGACCACCGCCTTCTTCTTCTCCGGGCTGTTCTGAAGGAAAGTGAAGTGATACGCGCCGTCACGCGTGATTGCGCCGTCAAGCATCGCGCCCACAGGCATACACCCAGGTTCGCAAGTAATCAACTTCAGATCCACACACAGATGCGTGTCAGGGAAGAGGTCGCGGAAAAGGCGGTCGCGGTAAGCGACTGCAAGGGGTTCGTTACTGTTCTCCAAGTAGTCGTGCAGGATTTCTCCTGCGAGGCGTCTTGAACCTGCCTCGATGTGTGGATTTAATACCTTTTTCATGATTTTTAAACGGTATTAAGATGCCTTCTCGCACTTCACGATGATATAGAAAGGCGTTCTTCATCTCGTGCTCGGAGCCGTGCTCAGTTTTTGACTGCCGCCAACATATTAAAAGAAAGCAGCAGAAACTCCGATTTGGAATTCCTGCTGCAAAGGTATATATTATTTATAGAAGATCATTTAGCGGAAAATAGCGTTTAATTCAAGGTCATATTAAACGCTATTTTCCGCTATTTTCCGCTGTTCATTTTTACTCCTTTTTAGCTTTCTCGCTAATTTTATTCTTGATTTCTTCTTTAATTATATTCAATTTTTCTTTTGGAACAGGTTCGGGACTTCTTACTTCATTTCTCATTTGTCCATTTCTGTTTTTTTTGTAAGTGTCGAAACCTTTATACTTTTTTCTGGCTTCGCGATACGGGGTTTCTGGTACTGAAAATGCATTGATGACACTCTGTGGCGAAGGTTCACCATCGGTATAAACATCTTCGATTGCTAAAATAATATAAAAAGCTTCACCACCCGTCTTACCTTCGAGCATTTCTTTCAGCACGTCCATAAGTACTTCGGGGGCATCATCCTTTAGGTATTCTTTAAAAGATTTAGGCTTTCTGCCAGGGCCTGCAAGTCTTGGTGGTTCTCCATCGCCTCCTCTTTTCTCATTTTCTAGTTCCTTTGGGGGGGAACTTTCCTGTATTGGCTGTTCAGATACAACAGAAGTCTTTGCTAAACTATCCTCGTCATTTATTCCATACATGGAATAGAGCAGTTCTTTTGCTCTTTGGCTGTCATTCACGCAACAAGTATTGGGACTATCTTCAATATAATAGTGGTCAACATAGTGAAAGTATTCAAAACCATCTTCGTTTGGGGTATAAGGGCGAAGGAAAGAGTAGACTCGTTTTTCCAATTCATGAAAATCGGTTTTGTGATACCTCAATAATCGTGCGGCCCAAATCCGACATACCTCTTGCAGAAGGTAAAGAAATATAGGAAAAAGTTGCATGACTTCTGTGTCAGACTTCTTTCCAAAATTCTCTACCAATCCCCTAAGCCACTTTTTGTCTTCAATCGGAAATGGACAGCCATTAGAATAACATACAGCCTCGTCGTTATAGATATGATGAGAGAAAAATCTCACCTTCTTCAGCATGTCTTTTGCCAGCTCGCGACATTCCTCATCATCCTTACCTTCAAGCCATTTTTTTACACCTCGCCTCAAGCGGTCAAAAGCACGATTTCCGTGAGGTCCACTGAAATCGAAATAAAAATAATGATATTCAGCAATTTGATAAAAGTCGTATTGATCGGTTTCAGTCCATCCCTTTCCATGATGTTCTTTAATGGCGAGTTCCATACAACGGTAAACCAGACCATTTGGATGTCGAAATTGCTCCATGAAGTATTGATAGAACCCCATATCGGTAGTATATTGGGGATTACGAAGCTCAAAGTCAGTTCTCCAGGCGTATGCCATATACCCGTCGTAAAGTCCTCTTATAGTCTCTGCCGCCTCTTCTTCATCCAATTCTGAAAGCATTCGTTCTAATGCCTTACGATAGCCAAATTCCTTCTTCAAGTGATTTCCTGGATTGAGGGCTTTCAACCGTAGTTCTTCTTTCGAAAGGAGTAGCGCATCAGTATTCCATTTGTTAGCCGAGCAATAGTTGTCAAATACATAATCTTGATACTTGGCGTACAACGAAAAGCCATCGTCACCACCATTAATTATGTATTCAGTCACATACTTTATGAATCCCTCTTGCTTCAGCAAAGCCTGACGGATGTCTTCATTCTCTCTGATATAATCATCGATAGCCTTTTTCATGCCCGCAAAAGTACAACTTTTTCACCACATACCCTCAATCTCTTCCCCTAAAAATTGCAAAATACATGATAATACACACTATTTGCATCTTTTTTCGCTGAAAAAATACTGCCACACGCATATACCTTATTATATATACGTGCGGCAGTCTGTTATTTCGGGACTTTGTGGCAGACTATTTCACCATCACTTTCACACTATGTTCCCCGGCCTTCACCACAACAGCCTGAGAGCTTTCTGCGGTCACTCGGATGCGGGTCTCGTTGCGTCCTGCGGCAGCTGTTGTCAACAGATGACCTTTGAGGTCGTAGATGTGGATGGGTGTGCCTTTATCAAGGCCACGGACAACAACCTGATCATCGAATGCCAACACTTTCATAGGACTCTTTTTAAAGACATCGGCAACAGCGGTGCCCGCCTTTTCGTATGCGACGCGAAGTTCTGTGCTTTCAGACATAGCCGGAGTCGTGAACTCTCCATTCGTCGTGAGACTTTCTGTTACATCTTTACCTGCGAAAGTAATGGAATGAATCTCCCAGCCTTCCGCTGCGACAAATCTAAAGGAATACTCCTTTCCCCTCTCACATTGCATAAACATACTTCCCGTTTCCACATCAGATATGGTCAACCATATCGGCTCCGTTTCAATCTCCTTAATATTAGCAAAGTACATTCCCCATCCTTTCTCTATGTAAGCCTGCCGCGTTCCTTCGAGCACATACAAGGTTCCTGTTGTTTTCAGTTGGTCGGGGAAAGGGTTGTATGAAAGGATTAACGGCACGGGTAAATAGGATGTTACTTCAGTCAATGCACTACAACCAGAAAAAACTTTTTCACCAATACTCGTCACGCCATCAGGGATTATGATAGTTGTCAACCCACTGCAATTATAGAAAGCTCCCTCACCAATACTCGTCACACCTTTTCCAATAGTAAGATCTGTCAACCCAGTGCAACCAGAGAAGGCTCTGCCACCAATACTCGTCACACCATCAGGGATTATGATGGATGTCAGACCACTACAATTATAGAAAACACTATTGCCAATACTTGTCACGCTGTTGGAAATAGTAATAGATATCAGCCCACTGCAGTTATTGAAAGCACTACTGCCTATACTCGTCACACTCTCAGGAATAGTGATGGTTGTCAGTCCGCCGCAACCCTGGAAAGACCCCATGCCTATACTAGTCATACTGTTTGGAATCGATACAGATATCAACCCACGGCATTCAGCGAAAGCATAATCGCCGATATTCATCACACCCTCAGGAATGGTAATTGAGGGCAATCCACTGCAACCATAAAAAGCCTTTCCGACAATACTCGTCACGCTGTTTGGAATAGTCACAGATGCCAGCCCATAGCAATCCTCGAAAGCCCTCTCACCAATACTCGTCACGCCATCTGGAATAATGATAGATGTCAGGCCGCTGCAACCATAGAAAGCCAGCATTCCAATACTCGTCACGCCCTTAGGTATGTTGATATTTGTCAGACCACTGCATTTTTCGAAAGTTTCATTTCCAATACTCGTCACGCCAACTGGGATGTTAATAGCTGTCAGCCCACTACAACCAGCAAAAGCTCCTGCGCCAATACTCGTAACACTATTTGGAATCGTCACAGAGGTCAGGCTGTTGCAACTAGTGAAAGCCGTCTTACCAATACTCGTCACACTATTTGGAATCGTCACAGATGTTAACCTGCCGCAACTAAAGAAAGCCCTGTCGCCTATACTTGTCACGCTGTAAGTCACATCATCATACATCACTTCGCCTGGGATAGTCACTTCACCTGAATATTTGGAATCTTTCTGTGTCACACTTGCGGTTTTTGTTTGAGAGTCAAAAGTGTAATTTATTCCATCTATCACAACTGCCCACGATGTCAGAGAAAACATTTGCGCTACAAGCGCAAAGAGTAATTGTTTTAGTTTCATAATAATCCTTCCTGTCCTCCCAGTCCCGCAGAAGACCTTTAATTAGATGCATGAAGCGTGGAACTGTATCCACTTCTCCTTTCAGAGGTCCTGAGAAAACCGCGCACAAGAGATATGGCAATAGTCCACGCTTACGCATGGAAGCCATCATGTTCTCTTGCTGTGCTTGAAATTTCTCAGGTTTCTGAAAGCAAGCCGAGCATAACGCTTCGTTAATTATCGATAAGATGTGCCGAACGCTTTCGACTATGGTTCAACTCAACTCCGCCTCAATGGGCATCCATGAGTTTTATATACTTATATATCTATCTCCGCATCAACAATTATCTGAGGGTTATACAATTTGAGTGTTCTACCGCGGCTTATTATCTTGGGTTTCTATCTTCTTTCCCATCTCGCGCTTATGCTCCTAATAAGCTCGCATTGAGCGCTTGAAAAGCTCACGATTGGAGAATTCAGCGTAGGTCATAACTCTTATTTCTTTTGTTTTCCGCCGCAAAAGTAACCATTTCTCCCGATTCAACAAAGAAAATCAGCGGAAAAGTGGTGGGGCGGAGGGAAAAAAGGTTCCTGCGGCCTTATACTTGCGGGAAGAGGCCGTAGAGGTTGGCATCGATTTTGTCGGTGATGGAGCGGAAGTCCTCGGGGTTGGCCTCGAACTTGCAGGTGTCGCCATCGATGATGATGAGGTTGCCCTTGTAGTCCTTGATCCATTCCTCGTAGCGGGCGCTGAGGTCCTGGAGGTAGTCGATGCGTATGGTCTGCTCGTACTCGCGTCCGCGCTTCTGGATTTGTGCTATGAGGTTGGGGATGGTGGAGCGGATGTAGATCATGAGGTCGGGCAGTTTGACGAGGATATCATCAGGTCGAAGAGGGCGTAGTCGCTGGCGAAGGCAGGCATATCCTCAGGCCACGGTGCCAGGATCAGCAGCGCCCCATGCGCACAGGCTTCAAAACGACTGCGCTCAGGTTTCCAATATCGGCCTATCGGGTCTGCCTGTACGTGAATCATTCGCAGTTTTTGTTGCAAGGCCATATTCTTTATCCGTTTCTCACATTCAGAGATGCCCGGCGTGACCAACACATCTCCGCTATTGGCTGCCGAAATCAGACGCTGGCTCTCGGTCTTCCATACATCCGTATCTTCCGTGGGCACTCCTCCTGTGCGGCGGTGGAAGAATACCTGGTGCTTCTCGGGCTGACGCAGGAGGAGCATGTTGCCGAAAGCGCTGTACCGCGTTCCTCCTATCGTGATGCACAATGCGCGCTGGAACAGATGGGGGTATTCGCGCCGCATCATGTAGCGGAGTGGGTTATCGCGGAGATAGCGCTTCCAATTCTGCAGCTGGCCGTCGCGCATGAGAATATGGTCGTTGTAATTGGGCTCGAAGAGGGGAGGGCGGGAGACTGCGGCTGATGCCGCAGACGCGGTGGCAGATAAGTTCCCGGCTGATGCCGCAGACGCGGTGGCAGATAAATGCCCGGCTGATGGTGCAGACGCGGTGGCAGATAGGTTCCACCATGCACGGCTGACGCCGCCCTTGAAGGCACCAATAATAATGCCCAGATGCTTGCCCGCTGGTAATGGCTCGTTGATGCGGATTATCAGATGCAAATGGTCTGGCATGAGACATACTTGCCATATTTCGACCATGGGGTAGTAATAATGGATCTTGGGCAGCTCATTGGACAAAACTGCTTGTCCAAGTGGCGATGGCTTCAGACGAGGCTGGTCGCCGTGCTCCCTTGTGGTCCCTACAATCTCGCCAAAGACGGGGCGCCTGTCGGCAACCGCCATGGTTACCTCGTATGTTCCTGGCACTGCGTAGTTGTGTCCGTACATGCGTCGGGTTTGACGACTATCGTTCATAACCTTATTTTTTCAAATACGGGCGAACATTATATATATATCGCGCGGGCGAGGTTCCTGCGGCCTTATACTTGCGGGAAGAGGCCGTAGAGGTTGGCGTCGATTTTGTCGGTGATGGAGCGGAAGTCCTCGGGGTTGGCCTCGAACTTGCAGGTGTCGCCGTCGACGATGATGAGGTTGCCCTTGTAGTCCTTGATCCAGTCCTCGTAGCGGGCGCTGAGGCCCTGGAGGTAGTCGATGCGTATGGTCTGCTCGTACTCGCGTCCGCGCTTCTGGATCTGTGCGATGAGGTTGGGGATGGTGGAGCGGATGTAGATCATGAGGTCGGGCAGTTTCACGAGGGAGATCATCAGGTCGAAGAGGTCGGAGTAGTTGGCGAAGTCGCGGTCCGACATGTATCCCTGTGCGTGGAGGTTGGGGGCGAAGATGCGTGCGTCTTCGAAGATGGTGCGGTCTTGGATGATGGTCTCGTTGGACTTGGAGATTTCTACGACGTCTTTGAATCGTTTGTTGAGGAAGTAGACCTGCAGGTTGAAAGACCAGCGGGCCATGTCGGCGTAGAAGTCGTCGAGATAAGGGTTGAATTCTACGGATTCGAAGTTGGGTTTCCAACCGTAGTGGCGGGCGAGCATCTTGGTGAGGGTGGTCTTGCCGCTGCCTATGTTTCCTGCGATGGCGATATGCATGGCGTTTAATGTTGAAAGGTTGAAACGTTGAAATGTTGAAAATTGAGATATTGAAAATCGTGAAATCGTCGAATCAATATGTTTTTTTACTCGGGGAAGAGTCCGAAGAGGGTGGTGTCGATGCGGTCGATGATGGAGGCGAAGTCTGCGGTTTGGTGCTGGAAGTCGAGGTCGTTGACGTCGATGGTGAGCACTCGGCCCCGGTATTTCTTGTAGATGAACTCCTCGTAGAGCTTGTTCAGTCCTTGGAGGTAGTCGATGGGTATGGTCTGCTCGTAGTCCCGTCCCCGCTTTTGGATGTTCTGTACGAGGTGTGGCACCGAAGAGCGCAGGTAGATCATCAGGTCGGGGTAGCGCACGATTTCTGTCATCTGCTCGAAGAGTTCCATGTAGGTGTCGAAGTCCCGGTCGCTGAGGTTCCCCATGGCGCGGTTGTTGGCGGTGAAGACATACACTCCCTCATAGATGCTTCGGTCCTGTATGATGGTTAGGGGTGAGCTGGCTATCTCGAGGAGGTCGCGGAATCGCTGCTTGAGGAAGTACACTTCCAGGTTGAAGGACCAGCGGCTCATGTCCTTGTAGTAGTCTTCGAGGTAGGGGTTGATGTCTACGGGCTCGAAGCGTGGTGTCCAGCCGTAGTGCTGGGCGAGCATTCGCGTGAGGGTGGTCTTGCCGCTGCCTATGTTTCCTGCGATGGCAATGTACATGGCGTTTAATGTTGAAAAGTTGAAATGTTGTAAAGTGAAATTCGTAAAATCGTAAAATTCGTAAAATTCGTCTACCGCTCGTAGGTGGGCAGCAGGATGTCTGAGAGGGAGTAGTTGTCCATAAAGCAGCTTCGGTCTACATGGTGCCGGATTCCGGGCAGGCTGCCGGTGGCGGAGTACTGCCACATGACGAAAGCGGCATGGTCGCGGAGCTGTGGTACATCGGGGTGATAGCGGGCGATCATGTATTTGTAGTTGGTGAATGGACCGGAAAGGTACTTGTTGTAGAAGTCGCGGGAGGTGTAGAGAATAGGTTGCACCCCATAGTGGCGTTCCACCTTGTCGATGAACTGCTTGAGTTTGCGCTGGAAGATGGGCAGGGGGTCGCGCCCTCGGCTCTCGATGTCGATAATGGGTATGAGGTCCATCTCGCTGATGTTCACGGTCTGTGCGAAGTTCTGGAACTGCAGGTTCACGCTGGCCTTGGGGCGGTAGAAGTGGTAGGCTCCGACGCGCAGCCCTGCCCTGCGTGCTCCGATGAGGTTCTGACGATAGTTGTCGTCAACGAGCTTTTCGCCCTCGGTGGCTTTGATATATACATAGCTGACTTCGCCACTGCGTGCCACGGCTCGCCAGTCGATGCGTCCTTGGTAGTGAGAGACGTCGATGCCCTGAAGCTGCTGGTTGGGAGAGTGCATCACCTCTTGCGCCGCAATCACGAGGTCGTTGTCCAGCGGTGCTTGGGGCGAGAGTGGGGCGGGGAGGTCGTCGGGCTGCGGCAGGAGGTCATCGTACGAGACTACTTTCTTGGACTTCCCCTTCTTCCCGGGTGACGAGCCGCTGGGGTCGGAACTCAACAAAGGCCTGCCGCCAAAGATGGGGCATATATTGATGCCTCCGAAGAGAAGCAGTACGAGTAGGAGGTAGTGCTTCATGCGAGTTCAGATCCGTCGAAGGTGAGGGGTAGCAGGGACTGCATGCTTGGAATCTCATAGACGCCCTCGGTGCCGTAGAGCAGGATACGTATGGGCTGTTGGAACCGTATCTCTGCTTCGAGCAGCGCCTGTCGGCAGGAACCGCACGGAGTCACGGGCTGCTTGGTGAATCTGCCTTCGGTCTGCGCGGCAATGGCGATGCACACCGGCGGCACTTCCGGGGCGTTGGCAGAGGCGGCGAAGAAGGCGTTGCGCTCGGCGCAGATGCCTACGGGGAAAACCGCGTTCTCCTGATTGCTGCCGCGGAAGATGCTGCCGTCCTGTAGTCTGAGTGCAGCCCCCACCTGAAAGCGGGAATAGGGCGAATAGCTGTTTTCGGTCATCGACTTAGCGATTTCTATGAGCTCGCGGTCGTCGTTATTCAGCTCATCGAGTGCATAAAAATGGAATTCGAGGTCAATATGTAGCTGTTTCATACCATATTTTATAGAATTATGGCACAAATATACGAATCTTTTTCGGTATTCAAGAAAAAAGCATTATTTTTGTGCCCAGAAACAACATTTTTTGGGTATGAAGCATTGTTTTTTGACCTTTTTTGGGCTCTTCGCGCTCGTTTTAGCCGTCTTTGGACAGGCTAAGTCCGATGCGAACTGGCAATATGTGGAAAATTATAAGGACATGGCGGTGGATCAGATGCGCCGCTACCATATTCCCGCCTCCATCACGCTGGCTCAAGGCATCTGCGAGAGCGGGGCCGGTCGCAGCCGTCTGGCTCGCGAGGCCCACAACCATTTCGGCATTAAAGTGGGTATCAACTGGACGGGACCTTATATCATCATGTCCGACGACCGCCCCGACGACCGTTTCCGCGTCTATCGCACCGATGACGAGAGCTACGAAGACCACTCCAAGTTCCTGCGCAACAATGCCCGCTACCGTTCTCTCTTCTCGCTTAAGGAGACGGACTACAAGGGGTGGGCTCATGGTCTGAAGCGTTGCGGCTATGCCACGAATCCGAACTACGCTCCCATGCTCATCGGTGTCATCGAGCGCTACAATCTCCAGCAGTTCGACTCCTACTCTTCGGGCAAGTACCACTCGCGGAAGAGTACTCCCGAGGCGACGGATTTCTTCGAGGAGCATATCGTGTATAAGGTGAATAAATGCTATCTGATTATCGCCAACAGCCGCGACACGTGGGAAAAGGTATCTCGCGAGACGGGCGTCAGCGTTCGACGTTTGCTGAAGTACAACGAGCGCCCGAAGGGCAGCGTCCTCCAGCGCGGCGACATTGTCTATCTCACCAAGAAACGAACCAAGGGCGATAAGTCGTTGAAGCTGACACCCCACCGAGTGCAGCCCGGAGAGTCGATGTACGATATCTCGCAGCGCTACGGCATCAGACTCAAGAACCTCTATAAGCTCAATGCACTCAGTCCTGATTATGTTGCCAATGTGGGCGATCTGATTTGGCTGAGATGAGGATAATTTTCAATCCTCAATCCTCAATATTTCAATTTTCAATTATTCAATATTCAATATTACTCCCCATGGCCGACGACAAGAAAATTATCTTTTCAATGGTTGGTGTAAGCAAGACCATCCAACAGACTCAGAAACAAGTACTGAAGAACATTTATCTCAGCTTCTTCTATGGTGCCAAGATAGGCATAATAGGTCTCAACGGATCTGGTAAGTCCACGCTGCTGAAGATCATAGCAGGACTGGATCAGAGTTACCAAGGCAATGTGGTATTCTCCCCAGGCTATTCTGTGGGCTACCTGCCACAGGAGCCCCAGCTGGACGATGCGAAGACGGTTCGCGAGGTTGTTGAAGAAGGCGTGCAGCACATTGTCGATGCCCTGAAGGAATATGAGGACATCAACCTGAAATTCGGACTGCCCGAATACTACGAGGACGAAGATAAGATGAACGCCCTCTTTGCACGACAGGGCGAGTTGCAGGACATCATCGACGCCACCGATGCCTGGAACCTCGATACCAAGCTGGCCCGCGCCATGGACGCCCTGCGCTGTCCGCCCCAGGATCAGCTCTGCGGACAACTCTCAGGAGGCGAACGCCGTCGAGTCGCCCTCTGCCGCCTGTTGCTTCAGAAACCCGATGTCTTGCTCCTCGACGAACCCACCAACCACCTCGATGCCGAGAGCATCGACTGGCTGGAACAGCACCTGAATCAGTACGAAGGCACAGTCATCGCCGTCACCCACGACCGCTACTTCCTCGACGATGTGGCAGGATGGATTCTCGAACTCGACCGCGGCGAAGGCATCCCCTGGCAGGGCAACTACAGCTCATGGCTGGAACAGAAGAGCAAGCGGCTGGAGCAGGAAGAGAAGACCGAGTCCAAGCGCCGAAAGACCCTGCAGCGCGAGTTGGAGTGGGTGCGCATGGCTCCCAAGGCCCGTCAGGCGAAGGGCAAGGCCCGCCTGTCCAGCTACGAACGCATGCTCAACGAAGACCAGAAGGAGAAGGAACAGAAGCTGGAGATCTACATCCCCAGCGGTCCACGTCTCGGTAATAAAGTCATTGAGGCCCACGGCGTCAGCAAGGCCTACGGCGACAAGGTTCTCTTCCACGACTTGAACTTCATGCTTCCGCCCAACGGCATCGTGGGCGTCATCGGTCCCAACGGCGCCGGCAAGACCACCCTCTTCCGTCTGATCATGGGATTGGAGAAACCCGATGCGGGCACCTTTGAGGTCGGTGAGACGGTGAAGCTCGCCTATGTGGATCAGAGTCATAAGGATATCCATGCCGACGCCACCGTCTATCAGACCATCTCTCAGGGCAATGAGCTGCTGCGCATGGGCGGTCGCGACGTGAACGCCCGTGCCTATCTTAGCCGCTTCAACTTCGCTGGTGCTGACCAGGAGAAGAAATGCGGCGTGCTGAGCGGCGGCGAACGCAACCGTCTGCATCTGGCCATGGCGCTGAAGGAAGAAGGCAATGTCCTGCTCCTCGACGAGCCCACCAACGATATCGATGTCAACACCCTGCGAGCTTTGGAAGAAGGTCTGGAGAGCTTTGCCGGCTGCGCCGTTGTCATCAGCCATGACCGCTGGTTCCTCGACCGCATCTGCACCCACATCCTCGCCTTCGAGGGTGATGGCAACGTTTTCTTCTTCGAGGGCAGCTACACCGACTACGAAGCCAACAAACTCAAGCGCCTCGGTCTCGAGGAGCCCCGTCGCATCCGCTATCGCAAGCTGACGGAAGATTGATGCCAACAAGTCGCAAGGGGAAAGACGTATATACGAGAATTCCCCCACATATATACGTAATTCCTGACACATATATATTCAAAGGCCGAGACAGCTATATGTCCCGGCCTTTGCGTCTATATACGATATGCGTGACGTCCTTTTATGATTTTAATGTCAACACAAAGAGCACACGTACAAACGACATTCGCTCGTCACTGAGATATTGGTTTTATCGTCAGTCGACGCTCGTAGCGGGCGGGCTTGACCTGATAGCCGGGCAGGACATAGCAGGCGGTGCAGCCTACACCGGTGGTGTTGTAGTCCAGGTTGAGGGTGATGCCGTCCTGCTTTTGGAGCTGGTAGGTATATACCGCCTTTGTCAGGTTGTCGGTACTGTAGTGGTAGGCATTGAAGTTGAACGGCTCGTCCATTGCGAATCGCAGTCCCCGTCCTTTGTCGTTGCTGATGGCGAGCCAGCGGTTGTCGCAGCGCAGGCCGCAGTCCTGTGGTATGAGGTAGGGCTCGTACATTTCGTCCACCGTGCGCTCATAGATGCCTATGGGGTAGCCGGTCTTGCGGTCGGGATAGTTTTCCTCGGGGCCTCGGCCGTACCACTTCACCTGCTGCAATGGGTCGATGAGTGTCATGGTGAGTCCGATGCGCGGCAGGAGCGCGGGCATCGGTCCCTCGGGTTCAAGGATGTGATGGAGGGCGATGGTGCCGTCGCCGTTGATGCGGTACTCATAGACCTCTGAGAAGCCGGAATAGCGCAGGCCGGTGATATAAGCGTCGAGCGTCGTGTTGACGGGAGCCCCGAACTGCGAGAAGCAGCGCACGTTGACATACACTTGTCCATCGGCTTCGAATGCCTGGCAGGAGATGGGTATGCGGGTGATGGCGTCCAGGTTGTTGCTGTAGAACTCGTTGGCGATCTGTGCGCCGTTCCATGCCTTGCGGTTGTTGTAGGTGATGTTCCATTGGTCCCAGCTGTCGACTTCGAGTGCCAGGGGGGCTCGCCAGACGTTCAACTGGAGCGGGGACTGGAGCAGTTCCTGTCCGTCCTGCCGGATGCTGAAGAGCTGGCCGTCGGGCGTGAAGGTGTAGGCGAAGCCCTCGCCGCTGACGGTGATGGTTCCCGGTGCAGACGCGCCGGGCACGGTGGCGGTATCGTTGCGGCTGAGCACAGCCTTCCCTACGGTCTTGTCGGAAGGTACGGCCAACTGCCGCCAGGGGAGTTCCAGCTGGTCCCAGGCTACGACGTGACCTTTCTGCGCCCATATCTCATCGGCCTTCAGGGCGCTGGTTATCATCAGGCGGTATTCGCATCCGGGCTTGAGGGCTGGGCGGCTGTAGGGTAGGGTAATGACTTTCTTGGTGAGCGGCTCCACATCAGGGCTTATCGTGCCCTGCTGCAGACAGGTGCCGTCTTCGTAGAGTTCCCATTTTAGGTCATAATAAGATGTGTTGAGGAAGTGGTTTCTGTTCCATATCTCCACGGTGCCGTTGTCGGCGCTCAACAACTGACATGCTATGGGCTGTGCCGCCTTCTTCATCTGCCATATTTCTGGCTGTACGCTGCGGTCGGGCCATATCGTTCCGTAGGTGCGTGCTCCGATGCCGTAGCTGAAAAAGGTTCCCTCCTGCTGTTCGGTCTCGAAGTCCAGATTGAGCAACTGTCCCGCTGCGTTGGCAATGATAACATTATCCATCAGCGCATCGCAGATATATACCCGTGTGTCCTGTCCGTGGGTCTGCTCGTTTCGGCCTATGTTCACGGGGAACGGGGCGTTGATGATGTTGCCCTGTGCCTCCATCTGTGCCACTTGTTTACTGTCGATGCTTACCGTCATCTGCTTGCCGTCGTAGCGAGCTTCCACATGGTGCCACTTGTCCTCCCAGTCGGCGGGCAGCGGAGCTGTCAGTTCGTACTTGTGGTTTGCGGCCGCTGGCCTTCTCCCGAAGGGCCGTCCGCCGGTATCTCCCTGTGCGGCAGGAGCTTTGTCGGTGTTGATGTAGAACACCATCTGCTCCTTGCCCCTTTGCTCTACGCCGAACTGCCATTCACCCTTGGTCACAAACGAGCCGCAGGAACTGATGAGCTTACGGGGGCAGACGTCGAAGCTGACGCTCAGCGTGCTGCCGGTCAGTTCCAGACAATCGTCGCGATAGACCTCAACCCACTCGTCGTGACCACTCAGGTCTATCACATGATTCTTGTGATTGCGGCTGTCGGCCACCAGCTTGGCATTACCCATGATATGTGCCATCACATCGTGGCCGGACTTGTCGGTGAGTCGGCGTGCGGGCTGCGTCAGCCCTGGCGACACGAAGTCCCAGACAGCCCCTCCAATGCATCGCTCATGCGTATAGATGGCGCGCCACATCTCGTCGAACATGCCGCCGCCGTTGCCTGCTACGGATATATATTCGTCCATGAACGAGGGTCGCACGTCGCCGTCCCCGTGTCGTCCCACCCTGAGGTCAAGGGCCAGCGCAGTGGGGTAGCGCGGCCCGATAATGTCTTCAGCGGGATGACTATAGGCGTTGCCGCCATACATCCACCAGCGGGTGTGGTCATATTTGCGTCCTTCGGTAATCACCTCACCGATGTTGGGTCCCTCGCCGCTCTCGTTGCCTGCGCTCCAGAAGAGCACGGCGGGCTGGTTGCGGTCGCGCAGCACCATGCGGCGCACACGCTCACGGTACATCGGTATGAAGCGCTTGTCGCCTGATACCCATTCGGTGGCATGTGCCTCCACGCCTGCTTCGTCAATGATGTACAGTCCGTAGCGTGCGGCATATTCTAAATAGCGCGGCACGGGGGGATAGTGGCTGGTGCGCACGCCGTTGAATCCGAATTGCTTCAAGATGGTCATATCCTTCTTAATCAGTTCGTCTGTGACAGCGTGTCCGTTGTCGGGATCCTGCATGTGAGAGCACTGTGCATTCACCTTCAGCGGTTTGCCGTTGAGGTAGAACACGTTGTCGCGCATCTCCGTCTCCTTGAATCCTACGTCCTGACGTGCATCCTCTGGCGTGTTTTCAGATAATCGCTTGCCCGTGGCGGCATCCACGAGGTACATTTTGAGGTCATACAGATTTGGCGTCTCTGCCGTCCATTTCAAGGGGTTGCTGATATGCTGGCTCATGTTCAGCGTCAA
>JAEEGL016385724.1_pt1 | contig 24253 bp, 29 predicted proteins | sample 9134231 | NCBI WGS metagenome assembly JAEEGL01 (sample SAMN16246548, study PRJNA631951) | gut metagenome | biome: gut microbiome; feature: rumen; material: fiber-attached | host: Bos | place: Iran: Karaj | collected 2018-10
CAACTAACTAATAAAAGAAAGGAATAGGATGCAAGTCATTCTCGGCACCAAAATTGGTATGACCCAGATCATCGGTGAAGATGGCGTAGTGACACCTGTTACTATCCTCCAAGCTGGCCCTTGCACAGTGACTCAGATTAAAACTATCGATACTGATGGTTATAACGCTGTGCAGGTGGGATATGGTCAGGGTAAGAATCTGAGCAAGTCGGTAGCTGGCCACGTAAAGAAGGCTGGCGAAAATATAAATCCTAAGGTCCTAAAGGAATTTCGTATGGAAGAGATTCCTGAAGGCATGAAGCTAGGCGATAGCCTAACGGTCGAAAGCTTCAAGTTAGGAGATAAGGTGGCTGTTACAGGTACAAGCAAAGGTAAAGGTTTTGCTGGTACAGTAAAACGACACAATTTCCAAGAATCTCGCAATACACACGGATTTAAGGGGAATATTCGTCGTGTTGGATCTATTGGTTCGATGTATCCTCAAAAGGTATTCAAAGGTAAGAAGATGCCTGGCAGAATGGGCCACGATCAAGTTACCGTAAAAAACCTTGTAGTAGCGTATATTGACGCCGAAAATAATCTAATAGGCCTCAAAGGTGCTGTACCTGGTCCACGCAAAGGAATAGTAAGCGTGGAGGGAAAGGAGTAATATGGCTACACTGAATAAAGATATATTTGGACTAGAAGTAGAGAATCATGAGTTGGTAAAACTTGCTTATGATAGGTATTTGGCCAATTCGCGTTCTTCACATGCTAAAACTTTGAAGCGTGGCGAGGTACGTGGTGGTGGTAAGAAACCATGGAAGCAAAAGGGTACTGGTAGAGCACGTTTTGGTAGTACTCGTAACCCTATTTGGCGTCATGGTGGTGTAGCTTTTGGTCGTACTGGCGAAGAAAACTTCACCAAGAACATGTCGAAGGCTGCAAAGCGTTTGGCTGTAAGACAAGCTTTGTCTATAAAAAACGCCGATAAAGCTGTATTTATACTAGACAAAACTGTAAAACTAGACGGTAAGACCAAGACGGCCGTAAAAGTACTTGAAGATATGAATCTAGATGGTAAGAATGTATTGGCTGTAGCGGCAGAAAAAACACCAGAAATATTACGCTCTACCAATAACTTGCCAAATGTCAAGCTAGTACGTGCTACTTATTTGAATGTTTTCGATATCATGAATGCTGATGCGATAGTATTTTCGGAAGATGCTTTGAAACAAGCCGAAGAATGGCTACTAGGAGAGGAGAACTAAGATGGCGGAAAAGAATACTAGCAAGAAGATAAATATGATTGAGCCACGTGCGACAGAAAAGAGTTATCTTGAACAAGCTAAGCGTATCTATATGTTCCCTGTAAAGAAGACTATGGGCAAGCAAGAGATAGCCGCCATGGTAGAAAAAGAATTCAACGTAACCGTAACAGACGTAAAGACATTAATTCGCAACGGCAAAAAGACTAAGTACAGTAAAGGCAAGCATGCTTACCCTGGGATTACACATCGTCAGGACAAGAAGATTGCTTATGTAAAATTGAAAGAAGGTGATTCAATTAAAGTATTTGATGAGCCAGAAGATAATAAAACCAGCGCAAAGGAAGCCAAAAAGGCCGAAAAAGAGGCCAAGAAGGCAGACAAGAATGCAGGGAAGGAGAATAAATAATGGCTATTAAGGCATATCGCCCGATTACGCCGGCACAGCGTCAAAAAACCACACAGGATTTTGACCAGATTACTACAAGTAAGCCAATGAAGTCGCTTTTGAAAGCAAAAAAGCAACAGGCTGGTAAAAATAATCAGGGTAGAATAACAGTACGTCATCGTGGTGGTGGCGTGAAGAGGCACTATAGAATAGTGACTTATAGCCTACCGAAGAATCTAACTCTTACGGTAGAAGAAATAGAATATGATCCAAATCGTAGCGCAAGAATAGCGCGTGTGAAAGATCAGAATGGTACTTATTATTACGTACTCGCTGATACAAAAATGACAAAAGGTACTACTTTTAAAACTGGTGATGAGATAGAAGTAGAGGATTCTTCGAGAATGCCTTTGGAAAACATCCCAGTAGGTACTTTTGTGTATGCAGTAGAGTTGACGCCTGGCAAGGGCGCACAGATGGTGCGTGCTGCTGGTGCTTCGGCGCAGTTGATGGCTAAGGAAAACGGCTACGCTACGCTAAGGATGCCATCTGGTGAGGTACGCAAGGTGCTAGTAAAGTGCGAAGCTTCTGTAGGCACAGTGTCTAATTTGCAACATCAGAATATAAAAATTGGTGCTGCTGGTAGACGACGTCGCAAAGGTATTCGCCCAACCGTACGTGGCGTAGTAATGAACGCTACGGATCACCCACACGGTGGTGGTGACGGTGGTAGACACGGTTCTGGTAAGGCACCACGTACACCATGGGGTCAATTGACTTTGGGGTATCGTACTCGTCACAATAAGAAAACTAATAAAATGATCGTGCGCAGTCGCCACGAAGGAAAGAGGAAATAATGTCGAGAAGTTTGAAGAAAGGTCCATTTGTGGACTACAAGCTCGCAAAGAAAATCGCCGCACTTTCCAGCGAGGATCGCACCGTGATCAAGACTTGGGCAAGGCAATCTACTATCTCGCCAGAGATGGTGGGGCGTACTATAGCCGTGCATAATGGTAAAGTACATGTACCAGTCTTTGTTTCGGAAAATATGGTGGGGCATAAGCTTGGCGAATTCGCGCCAACTCGTAAGTTCCGCCGTCACGGTGGTAAAAAGGCTGCAGAAGCTGCAGCTGCGAAAGGAAAGGGGTAAAATATGGCAGAAACATACTTTGCACATGCATATGAAAAAGGTATTGACTCTCAGCCTCGCAAGACCAATATAGTGGCAAGCTTAGTGCGTGATCGCTATGTGGCAGATGCTGTAGTAATACTTGAAAATACCCCAAGAAGAGCTGCACGCGCAGTGCGAAAAGCTATTGAATCTGCAAATGCAAATTTGTTGAACAATTCCAAAGTTTCAATAGATCCTAAGACTGTACGTATAGCAAGAATATTTGTAACAAGTGGCACAAGAATGCGTAGGTACAAGCCAGCTTCTCGTGGCCGTGCGTTACCATACGAAAAGATTAGTAGCAATATATTCGTCGAGGTCGCCGGCGAAGAAAAGGTAAAGAAAACTGCTTCTGAGGACAAAAAGGCAGCTGAAAAGAGCGCGTCTAAAAGTTCCGATAAAACAGAGGTAAAAGCGAAAAAGGAGAAAAAGTAATATGGGTCAGAAGGTTAATCCCATCTCTTACCGTCTCCAGATTAGCAAAGACTGGTCGTCTAAGTGGTTTACCCGCAAGGCGGACTTTCGACGCTGGTTGGTGGAAGACGACAAGATTCGCAAATTGATAGAAAAGCGATACGAAAATCGCCCAACTATTGCGCGGATTGATATTGAGCGTTCTGCTAATCTTACTACTATTACTATCCACACAGCTAAGGCTGGGGCAGTGATTGGTAAGCAAGGTGCAGGAGTTAACGAGCTCAAGAGTAAACTAGAAAAAATCGTAGATGGACCAATTCGTATCAACATAGAGGAAGTAAAAAGGCCAGAGCTAAGTGCTAAGTTGGTAGCTGAAAATATCGGCTTTCAGTTGGGCAAGCGTATGAATTTTCGTCGCGCTGTAAAAATGGCTTTGCAATCCACTATGAATGCTGGTGCCAAAGGTGTACGTATAGAAGTAGCTGGTCGGTTGAATGGTGCTGAGATGAGCCGTCGCGAGAAATTTATTGAAGGATCAGTGCCACTACATACTTTGAGGGCTGACATTGACTTTTATTGTCATCATGCTCAGACCATTGCTGGTATTGTAGGTGTAAAGGTTTGGATCTATAAGGGGGAGAAGTAAGATGGCTATATTAGTACCAAAGAAAGTACCACATCGTAAGGTACGAAAAGGCAAGAACGAAGGTATTGCTACGCGTTGTAATACCGTGGCTTTTGGTGAATACGGATTGATGTCACTAGACAACGAGCGTATTAATAGTCGCCAAATCGAGGCGGCTCGCCAGGCTATCACTAGGTATTTGAAGCGTGGTGGTAAAATCTGGATTCGTATATTCCCACATACACCAGTATCAAAGAAACCTTTGGATGTAAAAATGGGCTCCGGTAAAGGTGAACCACAGTTCTACGTGGCAAAGGTAAAAGCTGGAACGGTGATGTTTGAGGTGGCAGATGTAAATGAAGAGCAAGCACGTGAAGCTCTCCGACTTGCATCACACAAGTTGCCAGTAAAATGTAAAATTATAAAGAAAGAGGAGTTTTAAGATGGCACATACTTTGATAGGAACTGTGACCAGTGATAAGCGTGATAAGACCATTACCGTCTCTATAGTGAGCCGTGAAACTCATCCACTGTATCGCAAGCAGTACACGAAGACTCGTAAATATACTGCACATGATGAGAAAAATGAAGCTAAGGTGGGTGATCGTGTAGAGATAGCTATGACTCGTCCTATATCCAAGACTAAGGCCTATGCTTTGGTGAAAGTGATAGAGCGATCACATGGCACAGTCGAACTAAAAGAAGATGTAAACAAAGCATATGAAGCTGAGAAAATTGGCGCAGACGAAATAGCAAAAGCTGAGGCTGCCGAAAAAGCTACTAAAGAAGCTGAAGAGGAAGCCGAAGCAGAGGCTGAAGGGGAGGAAGCGTAATGATACAACAAGAAAGTAGACTAAAAGTAGCTGACAACAGTGGCGCCAAGGAGCTAGGAGTAATCCGCGTACTTGGTGGTACAAGAGCCAGGTATGCTAGAGTAGGTGATATTGTTACCTGCTCAGTAAAGGAAGCTTCTCCTACTGGCAATATCAAGAAAAAAGCTGTAGTACGCGCTGTAATAGTGCGCACACGTCAGCCAATTCGTAGACCAGATGGATCAACTATCCGTTTTGATGAAAATGCTGCAGTGCTTGTAAACGACGATAAGACACCTAAAGGCACACGTGTGTTTGGGCCTATCCCAAGAGAGCTACGTGACTTAGGATTTAATAAGATTATAAGTTTGGCACCGGAGGTACTATAAAATGGCACAGAATTTGAAAATTAACGACAAAGTAAAAATTATTTCTGGTGACAACAAAGGTACCGAAGCGAAGATCGTAAAGATTGATCGCAGGGCTGGTAAGGCTATGTTAGAGGGGATAGGGCTAATAGAGCGTCACATGCGCAAATCTTATCTTAATCCTGCTGGTGGTAAAAAGACTGTACACGTAGGCATAGATTTGTCAAACCTTAGCCTAGTAGAGGCGGCAACATATGATAAGACCGCTGCCAAGAAGGCTGATAAAAAGAAGAAAGGAGCTAAATAATGGCGGAAAAGAAAACGGCTACCAAAGCTGCGGCAAAAAAAGCTGAAGCCAAGGTACAACCACGTCTCAAAGCTCTATACAATAACGAGCTGAAGGCAAAACTTCAAAAAGAGTTAGGACTGGATAATATCAATCAAGTACCAGAGCTTAAAAAAGTAGTAGTGTCATGTGGCGTAGGTAAAAAGCGCGAAGATAAGAGATTTACCGAGACGGTAGCTTTGACGCTAGCCAAGATCACAGGGCAGGCACCTACATCTAGACTTGCAAAGAAATCTATTGCTACATTTAAGATCCGCAAAGGAATGGGTGCACCAATAGGATACCTTACGACACTTCGCAATGACAAGATGTATGAATTTGTTGATCGCTTGATCAATATCGCATTGCCACATGTACGTGATTTTCACGGTGTGAGCCGCAAAGCTTTTGATCGTCAGGGCAATTACAATCTGGGACTTAAGGAACAGACTGTATTCCCAGAGATTACATTTGAAGATGCTACAGCTCTACATGGGCTAGAAATAACGTTTATTATAAAAAATGGTTCAAAGGAAGGAAGTACTAAATTGTTAGAACTCTTTGGAATGCCGTTTGAGAAGGAGGGCAAGTAAGATGGCAAAGAAATCTGCTGTACTTCGTGACGAAAAACGGCGCAAGATGAATGAAAAATACAAAGCCAAGCGTGCTGCACTCAAAGCGGCTGGAGATCTAGAAGGTTTGCAGAGGCTACCACGCAACGCTTCGCCGACACGCCTCAAAAATCGTGATATGCTAGACGGGCGACCACGTGGGTATATGCGCCAGTTTGGGCTTAGCCGTATTAACTTCCGCGAAAAAGCAAGCAAGGGTGAGATCCCTGGTGTAACTAAGAGTAGTTGGTAGGAGAAAGGAGAGAAATATGTCATTACAATCAACAGATCAAATAGCAGACCTTATTACACGTATTCGTAATGCGGTAATGGTAGGCAAAAATGAAATCCTCGTTCCTACTTCCAAACTGAAGGTGAAGGTAATAGAGGTGCTGGCTAAGAATGGTTATGTATCTGGCTACGAAGTAATAGCTGGCGAGCCACGTGGCACGCTAAAAGTTACGATCAACGAGCCTGGTACTATTGCCAAGATCAATGAGATCACCAAGGTATCTAAGCCAGGGCGTAGAGTATATTCTGCTGCGGATGAGCTACCAGTGATAAAGTCTGGCCGAGGTATGATAATTGTGTCTACTTCGAAAGGTCTAATGACTGGACGCGAAGCTAAGAAGAATCGCTTAGGTGGTGAGATACTAGTAAAGGTTTGGTAAAACTAGGTATTACCATAAAATAGCAGGTGTCGCGAGGCGCTTGCTATTTTTATGCTGAGATATATTATTTGCTGTATCTTGGAAATTATGAACGAATGTTGTACGGCAGTTATATCATCCGCAAATAAAATGAGGACTATAATACTAATATTTGTCTTGTTTTATAAAAATATGCTATTATATATTTATAAACATAATAACAATGATTATAGCGAGGAAATCATGAAGAAAAAACAATCCAAAATATACTTATTCCCAGCAGCAATGTTGGGTATTACTGCTACTGCTGGAATGATAGCTAATATACCAGGAGCTAATGCAGATGATAATCCAGCTATAGACGATACCATCAATATCACAGTAGACTCATCCTGTACTATGGGCCAGACAGTTACATCCTCTCACACTACAGAACTAAACCCAGGAGAGACTAATAACACCATAGGACAGTCCCGTATAGCAGCATACTGTAATGACAATGAAGGTTACGCTATCTATGCTATAGGATATACTAATGGTGAATATGGTAATACTAATCTAGTAAGTACAGATGGCAATCATACCATCCCTACAGGTACATCAGGAAATAACTCTTACTGGAATATGAAGCTAACTCAAGGTACAGCTACAGGCACCACTAGCTATCTCCCCACCATGGTAAACGAATTCACTTCTAATACCACTATCCCAAATGACTATACCAAAGTAGCCTACAGAGACTCTAGTACTATCTCACAGACAGAAGATCCCACTGAGACAGGTTCCTACTTCACTACTACTTACGAGACTCACTTATCTACTACTCAACCAGCAGGCACCTATAACGGCCAAGTGCAATATGTGATGGTACATCCCAGTGGTGCGCCAGCACCAGAGAAGCCAAATATTGGCCAGCTTACTTATATGCAAGATTTCGCGAGCCTATCAGAACAAGAGAAAGCGAGTATTATTAATAATACCGACGCTGGAGTTCAGTATACGCTCATAGATAATCGTGACAATAAGACTTATTATGTAGCAAAGATGAAAGACGGCAACATCTGGATGACTCAAAACCTAGACCTAGACATAGAAGCCGGCAGGACCTACACCAGTGCAGATACAGACCTAGCTAATTCTACTATTGGCACTACCTGGACACCTACTGTATCCACTAGCACCACTTCTAGCTGGACTAGCTCTTATACTGCTCCATCTTCCTACGACCCAGGCAATCTTTACTGGAACGGCAAGGTAACTATTAGTGATGGCACTCTTAGCGGCAGAACCACAACAGACCCATCTGCTACGCCTGGTGGTACTCACTATCATGTAGGCAACTACTACAACTGGACTGCTGCTGTAGCTATGAATGACTCTAACTCATATGCTACACAATATACAGACGTAAACCAATCTATCTGCCCTGCCGGTTGGAGACTACCTACCTATAGCGGTGATAAGTCTTACCAAAACCTAGTAAACACCCAAGGCCTCACTGCTGGCACTAGTGGTAATATTCAAAACGCTCCTACCTATTTCGTATATGGCGGCAACTGGCGTGGCAGCTCGGACGGCGTAAGCGGCAACGGGATCTATTGGTCTAGTGTGGTTATAGACAGCAGCAAATCGTACCAACTCTATTTCGCTGCCAGTGGCGGTCTGTCCCCTTGGAATAGCTACGCTCGCTTCGGTGGCTATTCAATACGGTGTGTGGCTAGGTAGGTTTAGCGGTTTATTGAATTACACTTCTTAGAGTAGGCATTTGTTTTCGGGCGCATCTTAAAAAGTGGGGAGTTGCCTAATATAGCGGCCTCTAGCCGCTATGTTTTCGTTTTGCAAAGGGATATGGAATATATCATGAGAAGTAGCTTGTTATCCTGTCGTTTTGATGCTTTGGAATGAATATTTATACCTGGTGGTATAATTATCGCAAGATGTGGTTCTTCATTTCATTTCTTCTGCTCTGGATTCCGATACTATTTGTCGTCTTTCGTTATACCATCTTGCCGATAATGGAGAAGCTGGCGGAGAAACGTGTGAATGATGGTATAGTCTTTAGTCTTTTTTGTGGAATATTGATAGGTTTAGTTGTGATGGCGGTTTTTGCGCATGGTTATTTATTATTTGAATGGGGCGAGCCAGTGCCGGATGAAATAACCTATAATCCGAGTTGGGAGATTGCCTCAAATGCTTTTTATAAGGATGAAGAGAAGAACGGTATGGATTATCTAACTTTTGCGGATAACGCGAACGGAAAAATTGAATTGAGAGTGGCTAATATTGACTATATAAAACAAGAAAAATTAGAGTGGAAAATTGTGATCACAAGTGAGACTGGTGAAACTAAGGAGCCTGAGGGGAATATAATCCATACGAATAAATATTATGATTTTCTTATAGGTAAGAAAAGTGATTTATTTTATGGGGCCAATAAAATCAGTGTATCTGCTAGCAACAAGAGAGGTACTGCTACGAAGGATTTTGTAATTTATAAATTGTCATTGAATGAGGAATGTAAAAAACCAGAAAATTTGGAGCTTAGGGTCTGTAAAAAAGAGGAGGATGCGAAAGAGGAAGGTGATTCGGGTAACTCCTCGAATAATTCAGGCGATTCTAGCGATTTAAGTGATCTGGGCAATTCTAATAACATAAATGATTCGGGCGATTCTGGTGGCGCATCGAGTGGATGTGTACATTATGAGTTTGGGGAATGTTGGGACAAAATTGAAGAACAGGCTTATGATGATGGTTATCTTGATGGTAGTTATGACGCTGGGCATATTCGCTATACGGGTTGTTCTGGGGTTTGCGCTGACATTTATGAAGACGCCTATGAAGAAGGCTACTATGACGGCAAACATGATAGATAATGTTACTTTGGTTCTAAAATTGCCCACGGGATATTGAAAATGCAGTATGTGGCTGATTTAAGATGGGTTTTGTTTTTACTTTGTAAAAACAATTTGTAGAGCGTCGTTTCAAAATGTCTAGAGTAAAGTTATGTAGGGAGGGATTAGACTTTTACCGAAGGCAAAAGTCTTCCGTTTCTCCTTGCTCAAAATATTAAGAGCAAGCTCTTATTATTTATTCGCTTCGTTGTCTGGGCGAACCCTGCGGGTTCTTGTCCTTCTCCATATAGTAGATAAAAATAAAGAGCCTTTGGCTCTTTCTTTATTTTTTTGGTACACCGTAGTGAAAGAAGTCGCAACTATGCTAAAGGCAGATTTGATGGGCGGAAACTGCCCATCTTATCTGTTTTTCTCTCATTAAGGTATATCTGTATTATACTACATTTGCGGCGGAAATTAGTGTCGTATCTGTAAAAGGCCGAAAAAGTACATTCTAAAACACAAAATATTTTTCTCTTCATCACCCCGGGGCTGCTTCTATTATATTTTTATTGTTTATTTGACCGGGGACAGTCCCCCCAGGGACTCTGATTGTTAGCCCCTGCGAAGCTAGGGGTATGTTTGGGGATATAGGATTGCAAATAATGCATTTAAGCAAGGCTTCTATAGTATAATAGTAGATAGTATGAAACTAGGTTTTTCTAGAAAGAATGATACTGTTTTGCTCAAAAAAATCCAGCCTTTTTTTGACAAACAGATTAGCAGTGTTTATCGATCTACATTGGGGGGTCTTTCGAGTGCGAATAAGGCGGTAGGTTCTAAAAATAGCGGTGTATGTAAGTTGGAGATTCATTTTTCTGATGGCGAAAAACAGAAACTGGCTTTGAAGAGTAAGTCACAGCGAACTTTAGTGAATGGGATAATGTTGCTTAGCAAAAAGAGTCCAAAATTACGGATGGATTTATTATTGAACCATAAAATTTTTAGTTATAATGATAGTCATCGCAGGGAAATTAGTATTTATAAACAAATCGACAAGAGTCTTGCTAAAAATATGATTTGCTACAAAGGTTCTTTTATTACTTTTCCTAAGACTTATAATTTGCTATTTAATTATTATAATGAAAGTACTAAAAAACTGTCTTTGAGTTTGGCAAAGAAGATTTTGGATGAAATTTTGGAATTCCATATTTTTTATTATAATGACATTGATAGTGCCGGGAAGTTAGGTTTGAATATATATACTCCAAATGACTATAAGAATGCAAAAAAATGCATTTATGGGTTATATAATTCAAGACATAAAGAAAATATTAAGTTATATGGCGAGAAAAAAGATAGAGAAATCAGCGATTACATAGATATTATTGATAAGATTATGGCGAAGTATTCGTGGCATCGTTCTTTTACGCATAATGATTTTTCGACTAGGAATATGTTTTTTGATAAGGATAGAATCTTGTTTTATGATTTTGAATTGTCGTGCTATCAAAATCCAGAGCATGATTTAGTGGAGTTTTTGATGTATGATTTAGGGAGTTTCACGGACAAAGAAGTGAAAGAGTTGATTGAATATTATAAGCGCAGCTTGAGGCAAGGCGGGGTGAAGATTTCAGACGAAGATTATTATAAACTCATAGTCTATAATGCTTTCGAATTTGTGGTTAATCGGTTGTCGATGACAAAAACAATCAATGAGAGAGCGGAACTAGATTTTGCAAAACTAAGTGTGCCAAATTCGGTGAGATTGTTAAAGATTCTGGAGACAATAAAATGAATAAAGAGTTGGGGATATTAGAACTGGCGGATTATTCAGAGAAGATTAGCTATAAAGATAGCTCATGTTATTTGATTGTTAACAAGAAGCTAAAAGAGCATCAATGTATGTTTGGGTTTGTGGATTTACCGGAAGATTTCGACACGGTGGAAAAATTATTTGATAAGGTTGAGCAGAAGGCTAAAAAGTTTGGTTATACAGAAATAATTGGTCCTATGAATTATGACACTTGGATGTCTTATCGTTGGGCTTTAAACGATTACGATGTAAAATATTATCCGGATTGCAATAATCCTAAATACTATGTGGACTACATTAAGAAGTTAGGCTACAAAAAGTTATACACTTATAGAAGTGCCCATATTAAGATTGATAATAAACTATATTGGTTGGGTAGATTTATTAGTGTTAAAAAGAAAATAGAAGGATATAAATTCGAGTTGGTAAAAGGGGAAGAAGCTTTTTCTAAAGTAAAAGAAGTGTTCGAAATTTCCGTTGATGCATTTAAGGGTGCGTATCTATATTCGGAGATACCATTTAAATATTTTGAAAAAATATATTTAGAATGGGTAAAAAAGATAGATGATATCGTGGCATATATAGTTTACAAGAATGGTGAAGCGGTGGGTTTTGAAATGGGTTATTTAAATCCTTATAATAAAAAGGAATTTATCGTGAAGACGATTGCGGTGAAGAAAGCATTTCAGGGCCATAAACTATATGTAGCGTTATTATACTTAGGTTGTAAGTATGTAAAAAAGTTGGGGCTTGATGAAGTGATTTATCATTTTCAATGCGAGCAGAAGAAAGGTTTTCGAAAATTTGATGGAGATATTGAATCGAGAGAGAAGAAATATGCAATGTTTATAAAGGAGTTATGATGCAGTGCAAAAGATGCATAAATGATGATAGCGTGAGGAGCATTTCTTTTGATGAAGAAGGAGTGTGCAATTATTGTCGAAAGTTTGACGAGATAAAAGAAAAGATTTTGAATTATCAGAAATTAGAGAAGATGTTTCAGACTCGGGTAGATAAAGTGCGCGGAAAACACCAGTATGATGTTGCGGTTGGCATATCGGGTGGTAAAGACAGTGTTTATGTGCTGGATCAGTTATTAAAAAAACATCATTTGAAAGTAAAAGCTTTTACGATGAATAATGGGTTTTTGACAGAAGAAGCAAAAAAAAATATTGACCGTTTGGTAAATGAATACGGAGTGGAGCATGAATATATTGATTACGAACAGGAATTATTAAGAAGAGTTTATCATTATTCCATGAAGCATTTTTTGGTGCCGTGCGTGGCATGTTCGTATGTTGGCTATGCTTCGATGATTGGTTATGCTGCCAAAATTGATGCCGGGATGTGTGTGCACGGTAGATCTCCAGAACAGATGCTCAGATATTATGATAGTGATATGTTTAGTACATTACTAAAGTTGGGTTTAAAAGATACGGATGATTTTGATTTAGACAAAGAGTATATAAAACTATTTAGGGAGTTAGAGCATAAAGCCGATAAGGGATTATTTGAGGAAGTGAGAAAAGCTGCATTGGGTGATTTAGAGAAAGGTAATTTTAGAGAATTTGTGCCTTATTATCTTTACCATGAATATGATGAAGGAAGAATTGTAGAATATTTAAAGGCAAATACTGGTTGGCGACCGCCGAAAAAATATGATCATTATGACTGCGAAATACAAGAAGCTGCAAAATATATTTATCAATGTGCCGAAGGCAGACCGCATATTTTGCCGGAGATTAGCGTTTTAATCAGAATGAGTAAAATTACGCGTGAGGATGGATTAAAAAGACTAGAATCAGCGTGGATTGATAAAAAGCCGAAAGAAAAATTAACTAAACTATGTAATACGGCTAATGTTAGTCAGGCTGCGGTGCTTACAAAAGCGAAAATTTATAATAAAATAATAAGGAAATGAACTATTTTTTGAAACATAGTTATTATATGATATTGGGGGTATTGTTTGCAGTGGTATTAAGTGCCTTGATTGGTGAAATGGAATGGGAGTTAATCCCAATCATTATTATTAATGCTTTCATGATTAGATTGCTAGATGATTGCTTTGATTATGCGAGAGATAAAAAAGCTAAAAACAAGAAACAGCTTTTAAGCTTTAAACAATTAGTATGGACGACTGTGGTTTTTGGCATGGTATATTTTATAATGAATGTTGTTTTTTATGGATTATGGGGAGCATTCTCACTTTTGGTGATACTCTATATGGTGGTAGAAAACAAACACAAAACGTTAAAGATGTTTTTCGTTTCGGTGGCTTCTATATATTATATTGGGGCATATCGTGAACTTACGAGTATCCCGATTATTGTTTATCTGATTTTAATGGTATTGCTATCGGTAGGTTTTTATATTTACAAAAGACAAAAAAGAACAAAGAAAGGGGCAAAGAAATGATTTATAAATATAATGACGAGAATGTCCCTTTGAATAAGGTGGGTGGGAAAGCCTATAACCTAGCACATTTAAGTAAAATAAAATCTATCAATGTACCGAAGTGGGTATGTTTGTCGACAGATGTATTCTGGAAACTGTTGGGTGAAAAGAAGGACGAATACGAGAAATTAATTAGTGACTATTCCACAAAGAATTATGAAAAGATAATCAGGTTAATTAATGAATCTGATTTTGATGAAAAAACAAGAAATGAGATAGAAAATGTGCTATCTAATACCTTCAAACGCGATGTAAAATTTGCAGTGAGGTCAAGTGCGACAGATGAAGATTCGGACGAATATTCTTTTGCGGGGATGTTGGATTCATCGCTAAATGTGGGTCTTGAAAGAATATTTGAAGAAATAAGGAAATGCTATGTCTCGGGGTTTTCGGAACGAGTGATGGAGTATAGGGCAAAAAATAATTTAGTTAAGAAAGATATTGCTGTTGCGGTGATTATCCAAGAAATGATTGAGCCTGATTATGCCGGAGTGATGTTTACGATAAATCCCAAAACTAATAATCCGGATGAAACGCAAATAAGCATCGTGGAAGGTTTGGGCGAAAAGCTGGTGTCTGGAGAAAACGACAGCATGGACTATGTGGTGGATGTACTTGGAGAGATCGTGAAAGGCGATACGGACAAGGTTGGGCAGCAACTAATACTTGATTTAGCGAAACAAGGTGCTTTGATTGAAGATAGTTACGATAAAAAAACTGGTAAGGATATTGAATTTGCGATAAAAGATGATGTGATATATATATTGCAATGCAGGACGATTGCAAAATATGCTTTTGTTGACAAGCGGAAACCGCGAACGATTTTAGATAATTCCAATATTATTGAAAGCTATTCTGGTGTGACTACGCCACTTACTTATACATTCGCCAGAGAGGTTTACGGAAAAATCTATCATCAAACTTTAAAGAATTTTTTTATACCGGACGAAGTAATTAAAAAGGTAAGTTATGATCTTAATAATATGCTTTGTTTTTACGAAAATAGAATTTACTATAATTTGAACAGTTGGTATAAGCTAATGTCGCTTTATCCTAATTACAATACAAATAAGCGTTATATGGAAAATATGATGGGGGTAAAAACACCATTAAAGGAAACGAGTGTTGGCGCAAATAAGCGACTGGTGAAAATATATGGTAGGTTTGCATGGAAGATGACGAAGCTGAAAAAAGACAGTCGTAAATTTTTGGAAAAATTTAACCAGGTGACGAGCCCGTATTATGGGAATACGTTTGAAGGCAAAACCAATCAGGAATTATTGAAGATTTATGACGAAATAGAGGCACAGATTTTGAATGATTTTACTACGCCAATTATTAATGATATTGGAGCAATGGTTTTTTATGGGATGCTTACGGATGGTTTGAAAAAGCATGGCGTGGAAGATGCTGAAGGCATGATTAGTGAGATGCTAAGTCAACAGGGTGGGGTGGAAAGTGCAGAACAGACCGAAAAATTATTAGAAATTGTGAATAAAATTGAGGAAGACGAAGAATTGAAACGCAAGTTTTTGAATGGGACAATTAAACTGGATGGAAACGATTCGGCAATGAATGATATCCATGACTATCTTGCAAGATTTGGCGCAAGGACAATGGACGAGCTGAAGCTTGAAACAATTACGATGCAGGAAGACCCAGAAATATTATTTGAAATGATTCGTAATTATCTAAAAACAGAAGAGAAAAACGGGAAGAAAAAGATTCCAAAAAAGAAGAAACAAACAGAGCTGTCTATTAATTGCAATGTAGTAACAAAACGATATTTAAAAAGACTATTGAAAATAGTTAAATATTTGGTAAGAAATCGTGAGAGCTTGAGGCTTAGACGTACTTATATTTATGCAATTGTCCGCAACATTTATCTTAGGATTGGGCACAATTTTGAAGAAGATGGATTGATTGATAATTATCGAGATATTTTTTGGCTAGAAAAAGATGAGATAGCAGCCATTATTAATGGGAAGTTGAAAAAGAATATGAAAGAGATAATACGCAGTCGTAAGGATCAGTATGAACAAAACAAAGGCAAAACTGTGTATGAAAGAATGTACTTTTATGGTGAAGTGGGCAGTGATAATATGTTGCCAATTTATAGCGAACAGGAAATTGTTGATGAAGAAGGGTTGCTCCGAGGTGTGGCTGGCGGTGGAGAGCCGGTTGAGGGGATTGTAAAATATGTGAAGGAACCAATGGACACAGATATAAATGGTTATATTTTAATGGCAAAACGAACTGATCCGGGTTGGACGGTATTGTTCCCGATGGCGAAGGCTGTGATAATAGAGCGTGGAAGTATTTTGTCACATTCAGCCGTGATTGCAAGGGAAATGGGCCTTACATTGGTAGTGGGGGTACGTGGTCTGACTGATAAGATTAAGGACGGCGATAAGGTAATGGTAGATGGGATTAACGGCACGGTAAAAAAGCTGGGATGAGATATGGCAGTGGATTTTAATTTTATTAGGTATGCTAATTGCTGGGAAGATGCAAATCTTTTGTTGAATGTGCTCGATATAGAAAACAAGGTTGGGCTTTCGGTGCTGTCTGGCGGAGACAATACTTTAGCAATGTTGATTAAGGGTCCGAAAAGAATAGTGGCTTTTGATATTAATAAAACACAGATACATTTGTTTAACTTAAAGAAGGCGGGGTTTAAATATTTAGATTATGATGAATTGATAGATTTACTTGGCGTATATGGCACATCAAGGTCTTATGATTTATTTTTGACGCTTGAAGGTAGGATGGAAGAGGAATCGTATCGGTATTTTGCAGAGCATCCGGAGTTTTTTGGAAAAGGGATAGTAAATATTGGTAAATTTGAAAAATATTTCCAGATGTTTAAGAAATATGTGATCCCCTTATTTGCGACAAGAAAACAGATTTTAAAATTAGCGAGTTTTGAAAATGTAGCAGAACAAAAAGAATACTATGAGAAAGTGATAAATAATAGAAGGTTGAACCTGGTTTTTAATTTGTTTTTTGGTTTTAAAATGATGGGGCGATTCGGTAGAGATAAAAGCTTTTATGAACATGTGGAGAATAAAAAACAAAGTGGGCAGAAGTTTCGTGAGCATTTTGATTATGGCATTACGCATGTGGCGAATTATAATAATCCGTATATGAACTATATTTTGACGAACAAGTTTGCGGAGAGATGTTTGCCACTATATCTTAGGAAAGAATACTTTGATTTAATCAAGAAGAGAATTGACAGGATTGAAGTAGTGAATTCGGGTTTAATGGGTATTGACGGTAAATTTGATTTCTTCAATCTATCGGACATATTTGAGTATATGGATGACGAAGTTTTTCGGATTAATTATGAAAGATTGTCGGAGCTTTCTAAATGTGGGAGTGAGGTGGTTTATTATAATATGCAAGGTAAAAGATATTTAGACGATGGTTTTGAATTATTAAAAAACGAGTCGCATGAATATACCCAAAAAATGCAGGCGTATTTTTATAATGAGTTTTTAATCTATAAGGCGAGTAAAAAATGAGTGTGATTACGGATGAATTTGAGAGTGTTTGCAGGGAGAATGGGCAAAAAGTGGCTTTTTATTTTGAAAGAGCTGGCAGGCTTAAATCTAAAACATACGAAGAGCTCTGTGAAGACGTAAAAAAGGCGGAATCGTACTTAGCTAAAAAAGGCGTGAGCAGTGGAGAACGGTTATTAGCTTTTGCGAGTCCGGATTATAATTTGTTGGTTTGTATGTTGGCAGCTTTTAAACTTGGCGCTGCGGTGATGTATGTTGATATATTTGCGAAGCAAGATAGTTTAAAGAATTTTTTTAATAGGTTTGAACCGAATTATGTTTTGGTGTCGAATAAGACGCGATTTCTTAGATTGTTTTTTAGAAGTATAGGTAGGATACGAGTGGTAAATGTGGATAAGTTTTCGACTAGTTCTGCTATTTTGAAAAGTGACAATATAGACGATGATACGCCTGCGTTAATCACGGCAACTACTGGATCGTCTGGAAGGCCTAAAGTTTTTATTCGTACGCACGAAGACTTGTTTAATCAGTTGATGCTGATTCGTAATAATATGAAGGTGGTTGGGCACGATGAAATAATTTTGACGACTTCGTATATCTATGCGTTTGCGAATTTGATGCAAGGTTTTACTACGGTGCTACCGAATATTAATCTGGCTTTGCAAAAGGGAACTAAGAGAGTAATAAGAAAGTTGGAAGTATTTGAGAATCTTAAGGTAACTACGGTTATGACATCGCCGGATTATTGCTTGAGATTGCCAAATCTTTATCCAAGAGTGAAACGATTATATTTTGGTGGTGCGATATTGAATTATAACGAGGCTAGAAGAATACAATCAAAATATGCAGGGGCGGAAATTTGGTATATCTATGGCTCTACGGAGTGTGTTCTAATAGCAGGTGTAAGTCTTGAAGAGTATCTGGATGTTTTGAAAAAGACGGGACGTTGTTTGTTGGGTGATGTCTGTGATGGCGTTAGGGTGCATATTAATGACGGAGGGCACATTTTGATTAATAGCGATGCTCTATTAAGACAAGAACTTGGCGGTAAAACTGCGGGAGAATATTACGACATTAACGACATTGGACATCTTAAACGTGGGAGGCTTTATTATATTGGTAAAAACGGAACAAAAGTGAAGATAAAAGACAAGGAATATTATGCTAATGAACTGGAGCAGAAGGTGATTTTAAAATTTCGTGAGCTGTCAAAATGTGCAATACTTGAATACCAAGGCGCGAACTATGCTTTTATCGAAGGTGTTTTAGACGAGAAAGAAATAAGGAATTTTTTGGCAAAAGAATATGAGATTATGAATGTAATAAGCTTGCGCCAGATACCAAGAGATGTTAAGCATCACACAAAAACTGACTATGCACGGTTGGCGCATTTTTGTAAAAAGCATCTCAATTAGTAAAAGTAACACCCTTTTGCTGGAGGAGCTTAAAAAGTCTTTTTTGTCTTCTCTTAAACATAGTGTCTACGGCTGTGGTATTGATAATGACCTTTAAATTATTGTTGAGCGCGCCTAGTGCGGTTTTGAAAACGCACCCTGCGCCATCTAGGCCTATTATTTCAACAGTGTTGATATTATGTGCCCGAAGGTATTTTAATAATTCTGAGTTAGAGAAGGCATTACCTCGGTATTTATCGAAAACGATGTCGCCTTTTTTAATAAGGTTTTCTACCAATTCAGCTTGTTTGGTACCATCAAAAACACGAATTGGCGATAATTTGCAGAAGAAGTTATTTTTTAAAAGAGTGCGGATGTAAATGACGAGGTCATTTGACGCGATTATTTTGTTGGCTTTACCGATGAGATTTTTGTCGTACCTGAATATTTTGGCATGGTTTTTACCAACACAGATTTCTTGTATATCGAGGACTAAGATTGCCTTTTTGCTCTCTGCTGCTTTTATCATACGCTTTCAATTTAAAAATATTATATCAGATTTTGAGCCATTTTTCCACGCTGCAAATATAATACTTTTACCCCTATGGTATAATTGTTGTAATGACGACTATGAGTATAAGAGAATTGGATAAAATGGAACGCGCTGTCTTTTTGGCCATAGTTGAACAGAGTAAACTTTACCCGGATGAACCTTTTGCTTATGACGTAAAAGCGGGACAGATTTATATTATCAACACACTTAATGTATCAATTGATAGGTCTGAGCATATGGAAATAATACGTAAATTGGCGGAGGAAGATATTATTGATGCGGATTGGTTGGTCCCAGATGAAGCTCTTAGTGATTCAGGCATAACTATTTGCGATTTTGCACGCCATAGGGATTGGGCAGAAGAACATTTCATATCTGAGCAAATAGTTTCTGGTGGTCAAAAGTATGATGACTATTGTTTCATCAGCATTCATCCTAGTAAAATAGAAGCAATTAAAGATACATTTGAAATTGCGTGTGTGGCTAATATCCTCCCGGCATATGACCCGCTGTCTCTTGAAGTTCATTGTAAGACTGGGGAAGGCTGTGAAGTTTTGATTGTACCTGTTTTTGACGATGAAAAACGTCCATATAAGATAGTTCACTATGCCTTGAATGAGTCTAGGAAGCGCCCTGGGGAAGAGATTGGCAGAGGAGAATTAAGCGAAAAAATTAGGGATGATAACGGCGATGAGCTTATCAAACCGGACGCTAATATTCCAAAAATATTCTCAAATAATAGTACTATCAAGGAAATATTGAGCCCACTGATTGAATTGGGGTCAGATTATATCCTTATAAAGCAAGATGTTAAACTTAGTAGTTTGCGATACGAGGCGATTAAGGCAAAAGCTAAGAGAATAAAAACTATTTAATCATCATTTCCTTACCATTTCCTTACCATTTCCTCGCTATTTCCTCACGGATTCATTGCTAAAAAAAACTATGCAATCTGGCATAGTGGTTATTTTTTCCATAGGGGTTCTTTTTTTCTGGTAACAGATACAGATGTAGTGTATTTTTGGGAGTGAGACGACAAATGCAGTCGCTTCTACCTAGTCTCATAGTCGTCTTGATTAGGTGGGGCGACTTCAAATAGGAGGGGCATACATTATGTTCATTTCTAAAAAACTCGTACTTGCTTTTCGTGATGTGTATGAGAGTAAACTTGGCCAGAGTATTTCCGCTGAAGAGGCCGAGCAAATGTTATCAGATTTTGCGGAATTAATAAAATTAATGGAAGCAGGAAGGAATTCAAGCTATGAAAACCAATTCAAAAAATAGTAAACCTAATGCCAAGCGTGGGTCTTCGCTCGAATCTACGGTGAAGAGAATACACAATAAGACGCGCGAGGAAGTCCGTGGTTATTTTAATAAACGTGGCATTAATAATGATAGCATAGATAAATATGTGCTAGGCCTAGGAGAAGTCGATGGATATTACGGATATGTAATACCTATCTTCGATGTGAAGGGTAAGGTGGCTTATGTTAAAATTCGAAGGGCGCCAGAATATGATACATCGGAAACTTTAGCTGATATGATGGGCCAAGATAATCCAAATCCAAAATGGGTGAAATGTCCTGCCGATGCAAAATATATACTAGTTGGCGAAGATCAGTTAGTGAAGAGCGCGTCAACGGATGTGCTTGTGTGCAGAGGGGAGCTTGATAGGATAGTCGCTATCCAAGAGGGGGTAAAGATGCCAGTAGTTACAGGGGGGAATCTTATACGTACGTTTAAGGATGAGTGGATAGAAGCTCTCAAGAACATGAGAAATATTTATCTATGTTTAGGTGAGAGCGACGTCAGTAAACGTGGTGCGGAAGAACTTGCCAAACGTATGGCGGAGAAGATGCCAACAGCATCAATTTATATGATATCTCTTCCTTCTGAGGAAGGTGAATTAATCGACATCACAGACTATTTTGTCAGTAAACGTGGTACCGTTGATGAACTTTTTACGAAATACGCCGTATTCTATTGTGGCGCAAAACCAATCGACCCATCTCAGTTTAAAGAGATGACAGTGGAAGACATTGCGAACGTGCTTAATTCCACCATCAAGTATGATTTCGTGAGTAAGGTGATAACTTTCTTGACTATGCTTTTGGCATACACAGAGGAAGACCAGTTGAATGTCATGTTCAATGCTGATAGTTCAACAGGTAAAACATATATCTGTAAGGAAGTTAGTAAATATTTCCCAGAGCAAGATGTTAAGGACTATGGAAAAACCAGCCCTAAGTCATTTTACTATAGCCCGAGTTTGCAGAGTATAGATGAAAAAACTGGCCAGACAATTATAAATCTGGAGCGTCGCATATTGATTTTTTCTGAGCAACCTGACCCGCAATTGCAGGAAAACCTTCGTCCGGTTCTTTCTCACGATGGAAAGCGAAGTAATTTTTCCATTACTAATAAAAATAGCGGTGGTAGAAATGTTGCCATGGAAGGTTACATTCTTGGATATCCATCCACATTTTTCTGCTCAGCAAATATGCATGTTAATGAGCAGGAGCTAACTAGGTGTTTAATTCTGAGCCCAGAGAGTACGCCAGAGAAGATTATGGCAGGGATAGACGTTGCTATTGCAAAAGGTGCTAAGAGGAGCGCCTACAACGCCTTAGTCAATGATAATGAAGAGCGCCGAATGTTGATGGAAAGAGTTATCTATGTCAAGAACTTGAATGCAGATTATATCGACATCGATGATGACGAATATATGAAGGCTAAATTTATGGAAAACCTGAAAACACTACCTAAGGAAATACAGGAAAAAATGTTGGTAAAAAACTCTAAGGTCGTGTCGCCAGAGTTGCAGCGCGCAATAAACCATTTTATGTCGCTTATAAAGGCTATGGCATTAGTTAACGCGTCATCTAGAATGGTAGACGGGAGAGTAATCGCGACTAGAAGGGATATAGATGAGGCGATAAAACTTTGGGTGCCCCTGTCTAAAAGTAAAATTTACGGCATCTCGCCGCAAGCACTCGATTTTTACACGAATATCATTTTACCTGCTTACTACGCTAAAAATAAAGAGACGGGTGGAAACGTAGGTGTTACTTATGAAGAAATTAGGACGGAATATTACTTTAAAAAGGGTAGGTATCCAAACATGGATAATATGAGAGACCAATGGATACCGATGTTGGAAACTGCCTCAATGGTAAGTATAGGTAAGAGTAAGGCGGATAAACGTCGCTACTGTATTGAGCCACTGGTTTTCTTCAGTGAGGACTTAGAAGAAGAAAAGTAAATATGATATAATGATAGTGTTCCACATCCAAATATGACGTAAAGTTGCTTTGTTTCTGCCCAGTTTAGGGTAGCCGTGCAGAAAGGGCTTTACGTCTTGGATGCGGAACAGCGGCTGCCCTTTTTGGGCGGAAAGGAGTAATTATGAATAAGCAAAATCGAGGCAAAAGAGCTGTGCTATACGCACGAAAAAGTACAGAGGACTCACACAAACAAGTTCAGAGCATTCCTGACCAGATTAGAATTATGAAAGAAATAGCAGAAAATGAGGGTTTGAAAATCGTAGAAGTATTATCCGAGTCTAAAAGCGCGAAGGCGCCAAAAGTTAGGATTAAGTTTGAAGAGATGATGAACAATATTGAGGCCGGAAAATACGATATTATTCTCGCTTGGGATACTAGTCGTTTATCTCGTAACCCTGTGGATAGCGGAACGTTGGAATATATGTTAAACGAAGGCGTTATTGCTGGTATTAGAACACACGAAAAATGGTATTATGAGAGCGATGACCTTCTACTCTCGATAGAAGGTAGTATGAACTCTCGGTTTATAAAAGAATTAAGCTCTAAAGTTACTCGTGGTATGACTTCCAAAGCTGATAAGGGTGATTATCCCAGTATGGCGCCAGTGGGCTATGTCAATGACCGATTAAATAAGGTAGTAGTGAAAGACCCAATTATGTTTGATAGAGTTGCTGAGCTTTGGCGTAAGGCGTTAACTGGCACCTATACTGTTTCTGAATTAACCAGAATTGCCGATAAGGAATTAATGATTCGTACGCCTCAAACTAAGAAAAGGGGAGGAACACCATTGTGTCATAATACTATACGTCATCTATTACAGAACCCTTTTTATGCGGGTAAACTTAGATGGGGCGGCAGAATATATGATGGGAATCACCCCCCTATGGTTTCTGAATCACAATTTGAGCTGATGCAAAAAATCTTAGATCCAAAGCGTTGCACCCGGCCAAAGACTGAGCCGTATCAGTTTCTTTTAAGGGGTATGATTAGATGTGCTGAGTGCGGGTATGCAATTGTAACAGAGAAGAAATACAAGAAATTGAAAGACGGTACTGTTAAGAAATATCATTATTGTCATTGTAGTGGTCGACAACACGGGGTAAAATGCAAGAACCACAAGATATATGTGCGTGAGGAAGACTTGATAAAACAGATTAAGGATGAGTTATGTCGCTACGCTATAGACGAAGATTTTTGCAAGATAGCAATCGAGGCATTGGCGGAAGAAGATGAGATTGAGGTTGCTAAGCAGGATGAGAAGATAGCCGATATAAATAAGAGGATAGCGGACAAAACTAATGAACTGAATGGTCTCAGACGCTCCCTTTATAAGGGATTGATTACCGACAATTCATTTTTCTTGACTGAGCAGGGGGATATAGAGAGGGAAATTGCTAAGCTAGAAAATGACCGCAAAAAGATTAAAACTGTGGCGTATAACTGGAGAGAGAAGGCGAACGACATCTTTATGTTTGCTCGATACGCTAAGGAAGATTTTGATTCAGATGACTGGGAGAGAAAAAGAGCTGTAATAAAAAGGCTTGGTGCCGACTTACGATTATCGAATCGAACCATACAATTTACCCCTGTAAAATATTTAGTACCAGTGGCTGAAAAATATCCTGAATTGAAGCAACAATTTGAACTTGCTCGAACCGACTCTCAACAGATGAAAAAAGACCTCAAAGAGGGCTTAATTTCACAATGGTACACTCGGAGGGATTCGAACCCACGACCCCTTGTTCCGAAGACAAGTGCTCTAATCCGCTGAGCTACCGGTGCG
>JAEEGL010707318.1_pt1 | contig 24252 bp, 24 predicted proteins | sample 9134231 | NCBI WGS metagenome assembly JAEEGL01 (sample SAMN16246548, study PRJNA631951) | gut metagenome | biome: gut microbiome; feature: rumen; material: fiber-attached | host: Bos | place: Iran: Karaj | collected 2018-10
GTCAATCTTAACATGAGAGCCGAACACTGCCATCTGCTCGCCATGGCCGCCATAGGTGGCACAGCCGGTTACCTCGCTTTGCATCACGTTGAACTTCTTAGCGAGTGCGCTCTGCAGACGTGTGGAGTCAAGTCCTGCAAGTGTAGTCACCTGGTTGGGTTTCAAGCCACTGTAAAGCAGTGTTACGAGGCCGGTGAGGTCTGCAGGATTGAAAATAATGGTCACGTGTTTCACGTCGGGGCAATATTTCTTGATGTTCTCTCCCAGTTCTTTAGCAATCTCGCAATTGCCCTTGAGCAGGTCTTCGCGGGTCATGCCGGCCTTTCGGGGAGCACCACCGCTCGAGATTATATACTTTGCATTGGTGAACGCTTCGGCAGCGTCGGTTGTTGCTGTGATTTTCACGTCGCCAAATCCACTCTGACGCATTTCCTCAGCCACGCCTTCGGGTGAGAATACGTCATAGAGGCAGATGTCGTTAGTCAGGCCCATCATAAGAGCTGTTTGAACCATGTTTGAACCAATCATGCCGGCAGCGCCGACGATTGTCAGTTTGTCATTAGTCAAAAATGCCATAATGTGTTGTGTTTTTAAAGAATATGTTTTTTACTTTTTATTCTCGCAATGTATTTCACCTACAAAGTTACACATTAAAATACATTCTCCAAACTAAAATACAAAAAAAGTTTTTCTCCACCTATCTCCAGCAATTTATCAAATCTGTGGCGAGGTGGAATCCTAACTTTGCAAGAGTGCAATTATTTCTATTGAAGCTAGATTAGTTGGGCGAGCTGGTCGATGTTCTCGCGTGGGGTTGCCCAGCTGGTGGCAAAGCGGGTGATGAAACGGCCGTCGGGTAGCTTGTCCCACACTTCAAAGTGCACCTTTCCATCCAGGGCATCCATCTGCTGCTGGGTGAGAATGGGGAACTGTTGGTTAGTTGGAGAGTCCATGTAAAACTCATAGCCTTTGTTGGCAAACTCTTTGCGCAACAGCATTGCCATGTCTATGGCATGGCGGGCAATCTTGAAGTAAAGATCGTCGGTGAACAGTGTGTCAAACTGGATGCCGAGCAAGCGGCCCTTGGCAAGCAATGCACCATGCTGCTTGATGCTGGTGAAGAACTGGCGCGGAGCATTTCCCTTGGGGAATACTACAGCTTCGCCGCAGAGCGCTCCCACCTTAGTGCCGCCAATGTAAAACGCATCGCATCGTGCTGCAAGTTCGCTTAAGCTGAGATCGGCAGCTGGGCTGGCAAGGCCGTAGCCAAGGCGTGCGCCGTCGACAAACAGCGGTATCTTATACTCAACACACACGTCATGAATCTGTTCCAGTTCTTTGCGGCTATAGATAGTACCATATTCCGTCGGGAACGAGATGTAAACCATACCTGGGTAAACCATGTGAGGCCAAGTTGGGTCGCCGTGAAAATGTTCCAGATACTGGCGTAACTCGGCTGGATCCATCTTGCCGTTGTGGCTGGGCAGGGTAATGACCTTGTGGCCGCAGAACTCTACAGCACCACTCTCATGCACGGCAATATGACCGGTTTCGACAGCAATCACTCCCTCAAAACGGCGCAACATGGCATCAATGACAGTGGCGTTGGTCTGAGTGCCACCAACCAAGAAAAACACGTCGGCCTCAGAACATCCTGTCGCCTCTTTGATTTTTGCTCTTGCTGAATCGCAGAAATGGTCTTCACCATACCCTTCTACTTGAATCATGTTGGTCTCGACAAGTCGTTTGAGAATCTCGGGGTGTGCTCCCTCAATATAGTCACAGGTAAATGAAATCATAATTGTGTGTTGGTTAATTGTTTTTGTTCAAGGTACAAAGATACAAACTATTTTTAATGTTGGTTGGTAAGTTATCGCATTTTTCACTACCTTTGTGAAAAATATTGAAGAAGATGAAGATTAAGACCGCCAAATTTGCAATCAGCAACTCTGACTATACAAAGTGTCCTCAAGGCAACCTTCCGGAATATGCTTTTATTGGGCGCTCCAATGTGGGTAAGTCATCGTTGATTAACATGCTTACAAACCATAAGGGACTGGCGAAGACATCGTCAACCCCTGGCAAGACGTTGCTCATCAATCACTTTCTGATAAATGATGAGTGGTACATCGTTGACCTGCCAGGCTACGGCTATGCTCAGCGCAGCAAGGATAGTCGCGAGAAACTGAAAAAAATTATCGAGGATTATGTTCTCGAACGCGAACAGATGACAAACCTTTTTGTCCTTGTCGACAGCCGTCTGAAACCTCAAGCGATTGATTTGGAATTCATGGAGTGGCTGGGAGAGAACGGTGTGCCGTTCAGTATAGTATTCACCAAGCTCGACAAACTCGGCAAGGTGGCTGGCGCGCAGGCAGTGGGAGCCTACAAGCGGCATCTTTTGCAGACATGGGAGGAACTGCCTCCAGTGTTCCTGACTTCTAGCGAGGACGGACGTGGGCGCGATGAGATTCTTGACTATATCGGACAAATCAACCAATCGCTCAGTGAGAAATGAAAAAGCGTGTGGTAATAATAGGTGCGGGCAACGTTGCAACAAGTCTTGCTGTAGCACTAAGCAAGAACTGTGAGTTGTTACAGATTTATAGTCGCAGGTTAGTGAATGCTCAGGCACTTGCCCAGACAGTAGGTTGCAACGCGACTTGCAACTTGCAGGACATAGTACCCGAAGCCGATGTATACATCATCTCGGTCATCGACGATGCCATAGCCGACGTGATAGTCGCCGTTCCCGACAATGGTGCGTTGTGGCTGCATACGTCGGGGTCCACATCCATTGGCGTGTTTGACGGTCACCGCCGACGCTATGGTGTGCTTTATCCTATGCAGTCTTTCAGCAAGAGCCATGTGACCGACATGAGTGAGGTGCATATATTTATTGAAGGCGATTCCTCCAAAACCGTGGAGGAGATTGCCGACTTTGCTTCTCTTATTTCACGTAACGTGCGTGAAGCGTCAAGCCATGATCGCGAACGCCTGCACGTTGCAGCGGTGTTTGCATGCAATTTTGCCAATCATATGTTCACACTCTCAAGCGAAGTGCTCGACGAGGCCGGGCTGCCGTTTGATGCCATGTTGCCACTCATCAGGACCACCGTAGGGAAGCTTGATTATATGACACCGCAACAGTCGCAGACTGGTCCTGCCGCGCGAGGAGATTTGAACATTGTTGAGCAGCATCTGAACTCGCTGACTGGCACAAAGCGCAGGATTTACGACTTGCTCTCGCGTAGCATTTTTAACCACCACAATAGAATATACTGACAACTGATAACTCATACAATGTTGCTTGACAAACTAAAAAACTACCGCGTGGTGCTGGCGAGTAATTCGCCGCGACGCAAGGAACTGCTTGCCGACTTGGGCATAGATTTCGAAGTGCGGACAATTAAAGGTGTAGACGAGAGTTATCCGAGCGACCTGCCGGTAATGGAGATTGCTGAGTATATATCACGCAAGAAGGCGCTGGCTCACAGGCAGACGATGGCCAATAATGAAATTGTCATCACCGCCGACACTGTTGTGATTCTGGATGATGAGGTGCTTGGAAAACCTGGCGATGCTGCTGATGCTTGTCGCATGCTCCGAGAACTTTCTGGTAAAACACACAAAGTGGTGACAGGAGTGACAATTACTATGGCTGACTTTGTTTCGTCGTTCAGTGCAGTGAGTGATGTGGAATTTGCTGAGCTTGACGACGATGCAATCAATTATTATGTAGACCATTACAGCCCCTTGGACAAGGCTGGAGCCTATGGCATACAGGAATGGATAGGATGCATGGGTGTGCGCCACATCAACGGAAGTTTCTATAACGTAATGGGACTTCCGCTTCATCGGCTTTATGCCGAGTTGGACCGGATAGTTACATAGTAATTAGTTTTCGGTTTTTCTGTGTAAAAAATTAAGGACCTTAAAGTCCTTTGAGGTCTTTAAAGTCCCTAAAATCTTTCTGTTTCAAGCAAGATTACATGTTCATGCCACCATCCACTTGGATAACCTGACCGGTAACATAGCTCGACATGTCGCTGGCAAGGAATGTTGCCACATTTGCGATATCATCAACTGTGCCGCCGCGGCGCAGTGGAATCTTCTGAGTCCACTCTTTGCGAACCTCGTCGGGCAGTGCCTGAGTCATGGCTGTGTCAATAAAGCCTGGGGCGATTGCATTAGCACGGATGCCACGACTGCCCATCTCCTGCGCAACACTCTTGGCGAGGGCAATGAGACCAGCCTTGCTGGCAGCATAGTTGCTCTGTCCGGCATTGCCGTGAACGCCGACAACCGATGCCATATTGATGATTGAACCGCCACGCTGACGCATCATCACGGGCACGAGGGCATGGATGAAATTGAATGCACTCTTTAGATTAACTGCAATAACGGCATCCCATTGTGCCTCGGTCATGCGAAGCATCAGGCTGTCCTTGGTGATGCCGGCGTTGTTCACTAGAATGTCAATCTTGCCGAACTCTTCTTTTATTTGGCTTACTACCTGCTCGGTTTCAGAAAAATTTGCGGCATTGCTGGCATAACCCTTGGCCTTCACGCCAAGTGCTGCAATTTCCTGCTCAGTCTCTTTTCCACTTTCGTCAATGACGAGGTCGGTGAATGCGATGTCGGCACCTTCGCTCGCAAATTTCAGGGCAATAGCCTTTCCAATTCCACGTGCGGCACCTGTAATCAGTGCCACCTTTCCTTCAAGTAACTTCATTTTCTCTTTTTATTTAAAGTTAATATTATTTCTTGTTTGCGGGTGCAAAAGTACTCATAATTCTTGAAACGAAGAAAGATGTGAGGAAAAAACAGGTCTCCCCACATTGACATTCATTCTTACTGCTGCTTTGAAATCTATTTTACTTTCTTGCGCTTGCCACTCCACGACTCGATGTCAAGACGCACGATGCAGGTGCGATAAAACGACTTCTGGGCATATTTCATTCCAACCTCCATGTCGTCAGGCGAATACTTCTTGAGAAGCAGCTCCAAGGCATACATGCGCTCTTCATCATAGGTGGGTATGGTAACTTCGCATTGCAGAATGATGCTCTCATACTCGGTAGTGAATTGGCTTGGCAGCAGGTTCACGTTCCCTATCACACAGAACGACACAAAGTCATGACATTCAAGAATGTCGACCTTCTTTCCCTCATTGGCACAGTGGAAATAAATGCTCTCTTGTCCATCCCACACAAAATTAACCGGCACACCATAGGGCTTGCCGTCAAGGTCTATCATAGATAACACACCAAACTCGGCGGTTGCAAGCAGTTGCCTCGCCCGAGTTTCATCCAGTAGGCGATCTTGTCGCCTTACCTTGCTATTGTCAAATTTCAAAATGAGTAATGATGTTTAATAGGCCGAAAGTTTAAATGATTAATAACCAATGCTGTCAAAGACTCCAAAAGCGAAGCAAATTACAATGAACGCCACAATTGTGAAGCCAAGACTGAACATGAGGAAGTTGCTTGTATAGTCTTCCTCGTCAAAGTCATCAGCAGTGTTAGCTGCTGCAGCGCTGCGTCGTCGCACTATCTTTGTGATGACGTTGGTGATAATTCCACAAGCTACACCAATGCCCAGAGCGACCAGCGCGTAAATCCAAATAGAGCCCATAGTAGTAGTAATTAAGTGGACAAAAAACAATAAAACTTAGAGAACAAGACAATCACGATGAAATCATTCGCGGGCAATCTCGCATTGGCACATCTCGCGGTATTCTTCCCAGTCGGGATCTTCCTCGGCATAGAATTCCAGTGGCAGTTGTTCGGGAATGTTGCTCAAGGCCTTGTTCAATGCACTCTGGAACGCTTTCAGTGTCACAGCATAGAATACCCAATTGCGCTCGCCGCCGCCAGTGTAGATACCGGTCATCACAGCTACCGGGTCGCGTTTAAAAGTTTCATGCAGTGCATCGGTCACCGTTTCCATCGTGCTCGATGTGGCATGGTTGGGCATGCCTGTAGGGTCGGGCTCATAGAGCCAGGTTACCTCGATGCGGTAGACATAGCGACCTGTGGCAATCACATTCTCTAGTCCTCGCCTTCCAGTTACCATTACCGTGCGTCCTTCGTTGTCTTCGCTCGGTGCCGTCCACCAGTCATCGATTATGTTCAATTTTGTCATTTGCTGACAATCTGTTTTAAAAATCGCCCCAAGATACTAATAATTTTAATATTTTCAAAGAAAAAGACTAAAAAAAGTAATTTTTAATACAATATTATTTGATTATTATCGTTTGACATGCTTTTTGTTTTTAATAGTATATCCAAACTTCTCTCATTTTTTAATTTAAGGTAAGCGACCAACATGTCATAAAATGTGTTAGTTATGGCAGTTTTATCTATAAAAAAACAGTTAAACAAAGTTAAATGCGTAATATTTACACAAAAATGTCATGTTATTTCAGAAATTGGCATTACCTTTGCTGTGTAAAAATTACACAAAAGCTATTCACCCGGGGAAAGCCCCAAAAAACAATTAAACAATTAGATTATGAAAGTAAATTCAGAAAAGACATTGAAGAAGAAAACTGACTCAAAAAATCGCGAGCTTTACAACCTGACTTTCAATAAAGAAAGTGATGGTTGCTGGTACATTGATTTGCCAAACTGGCCATTCTCTCACCATAATTTGATGATGGTGGAAGGTGCCGATGACTTGTGTGAGTTCTTGAGCGATGATGGACGTCGTGTTACTGTTGGGGTTGCCTACAGTGACCGACCCTTCGACGTTGCAGGTTGCTTTGAACTGGAAAGAACCAAACATTCCCTAACCGGTGGTGCCGACTATAATGTGAATGGACTGGATGGGTTTGATAGAAAAATATGGTTGTGCCCTGTAACATTGTTTGTATTCAAATGCTATCCTAAGTATATATACATTAAAAAGAGGTAAAACGACATGAGAGTATTTACAAAGCTAATGGCCGTTTTTAACGGCAGTAGTGATTGTGCCGCCGACAATCTGGGCGGTGACGAACCAGAGAGTAATAACAATAGCAATGAACAAATCAAAATTAATGAAAAAATGGAAAAAACACAGAACAGCAAAGCAAGAATTTACAATCTGATTATCGTGGACGAGAGTGGCTCGATGACTCCACTCACTATGGCAACTCTGACAGGAGTGAATGAAACAATCAATACAATTCGTGAAGCGCAGCGCCAGTATGCCGATACTCAAGAACACTATCTCACCTTGGTGACTTTTGACACAGGACACAGTCCGTCAATAAGGCCGGTACTTGACTGTGTGCCAATAAGTGAAGTGGAGGAATTTACTGATTACCGGCCGTGTGGTGCAACGCCTCTCTATGATGCAATGGGACAATCGCTCACGATTTTGTATAATCATATCAAGGACGATGATGACGCTTCGGCGGTAGTGACAGTTCTCACCGACGGCTATGAGAATGCGTCTGTTGAGTGGAGTGCGGCGAGCCTGAAGGAATTTATTGAGAAACTCAAACAGGAGGGATGGTCATTTTCTTACATGGGTGCTGACCATGATGTGGAAAAAGTGGCTTTCTCGCTCTCAATCAACAATTACATTCAATTCAGTCACGATGCAGTAGGGGTAGACAGTTCGTGGGCTCGTGAACATTCGGCAAAGGATGAATACTACCGTAAGATGAACACGGAATACCGTGGAAGGCACAAACTGTCTAAAGAGGAATGGTTGAAGCGTAAGCGAATGTTAGCAGATGAATATTACAGCAAGCGAGTGACTCCAAACATAATTAATAGTCTTGACGATTCTGAAATCTTTGTCTTTGGCAGCAATTCACAAGGGTTGCATAGCGATGGTGCTGCTAAGACAGCGCATCTCAAGTTCGGCGCCATTATGGGACAAGGCGAGGGATTGCAAGGGCGTAGCTATGCTATTCCAACCACTTGCCCTTTAGAGCAGATGAAAGAAGCCGTCGACAGGTTTATTTATTTTGCCCGCCGGCATCGATGGATGCGTTTCCTTGTAACTCGTGTGGGATGCGGCATTGCCGGGCATGATGTCAAAGACGTGGCACCAATGTTCACTGAGTGCATAAAACTTGAGAACGTGGTTTTACCTGAGGAATTTTGGGAAGTTCTGGGACTGAAGAATTACTAAAAATTGATGCTATATAAATAGTAAAAAGACACCGCCGGCCCTGTAAAGTGCTGGCGGTGTCTTATAATGATTATTGCAAATGGGTTATTTCTTTTTGCGGACGGTCCATCCGAAATGGCCGATAGGCTCGCCTAGAGTATAATAGTTGCCGTGACAATAGGTAATCAATCCTGCTTCCTTGAGGTTGAGGGCCCCGGTAGCTGGGTCGATGAAGCGGTCGTCGGCGATGACATTGAGTACTTCGGCAATGAACATGTCGTGTGTTCCAAGCCTCATGATGTCCTTCACTCGGCATTCTATACTCACGGGTGCCTCGTCGATGTATGGAGACTGCACTTTCACACCTTTCACAGGAGTGAGATTCATCTCCTTCCACTTGTTGTAGTCACGTCCAGAACGCACACCGCACCAGTCGGTGGCGCGTGCAAGATCCTCGTTAGTGAGATTGATGGTGAACTCCATGTTGCGCTCGATGATGTCGTGGCTGTGGCGCTCCTGCCTGATTGATACATAGCACAGAGCAGGATCACTGCAGATTGTACCAGTCCATGCGGCGGTAAACAGGTTGTACTCTTCGGGAGTTGCTCCGCATGAAACCAGCACTGCTGGCAGCGGGTAAATCATAGTTCCAGGTCTCCAGTTCTGTTTCATTATTATTTTTATCTATTTATTGTCTTAAATGTCAGGAAGGATCAACGTCGAAGTATAGTCGGGTAGATCGCATGCGGCTGTCGGTTGCGAGAAGTTGTTCGTATAGGTCACGTAGAATCTTTTTCACTTTCACCATCGAGGCATTAAGTTCCATCTTAAGCACAATCTGGCGTATGTAGAGCGTCTGTACACGTGCAACCATGGGAGCTTCAGGGCCCAGTACACGGTTTCCAAATACCTGCCGCAGCAGATTGCTGTAGCGTACTGCCATTTCAAGCACCACATCGTCTTGCTTATGCTTCAAGTAGATATTAATGATTTTGGTGAACGGCGGGTATTTGAATTTTTGACGGTCGACAATTTCCTGTTTGAAGAAGCCTTTGTAGTCATGCTTTACTACTTGCTCAATGACGGGATGGTCGGGATTACTTGTCTGGATAATTACCTTGCCCTGCTTGTGCTTGCGTCCAGCGCGGCCGGCAACCTGCTCCATCATGTTGAATGCCCGTTCGTGACTGCGGAAGTCGGGGAAGTGAATCATTGTGTCGGCATTAAGTATGCCCACGATGCTCACGGCATCAAAGTCTAGCCCCTTTGTTACCATTTGTGTGCCGACCAGAATGTTGGTCTTTTGCTGTGAGAACTCATCGATGATGCGCTCATAGCTTGCCTTGTTGCGTGTGGTGTCAAGGTCCATGCGCGATATTTTCTCGCCAGGGAATACTTGGTCAACCTCATCCTCAATGCGCTCGGTTCCGTAGCCTATTATCTCAATGCTTGGATTGCCACATGCCGGACATACCGTTGGCAAGGTGATGGTGTGGCCGCAGTAGTGGCACGAAAGGGTGTTGACGCGACGGTGATAGGTCAGCGACACGTCGCAGTTCACACAGGTGGGAATCCATGCGCATTGCTTGCACCGCACCATAGGGGCATAGCCTCGACGGTTTTGGAACAGTATTATTTGTTCGTTGGCTTTCAGCGCTTTGCGACACTCATTTATCAGTTCCTGTGAGAACATTCCGTTCATTTCATGTTTTTTCCATGCCTTTTTCAGGTCGATGATTTGCACTTGAGGCATCTCGATGTCCTCATAGCGTGTGGTGAGTTCCACGAGGCCATAACGGCCGTTAAGTGCTTTGTAATAGGTGTCGATTGCAGGAGTTGCCGAACCAAGCAACACTCTAGCTCCATGCATGTGTGCAAGAAGTATGGCAGTGTCGCGTCCATTGTAGCGCGGTGCCGGGTCTTGCTGCTTGTAGCTGGTGTCGTGTTCTTCGTCAACAATGACTAGTCCCAGGTTGCTGTAAGGCAGAAAAACCGACGAGCGCACTCCAATAATAACGCACGGATCGTGGCTGGATAGGAGTTTTTTCCAGATGTCGACGCGCTCGTTGTCGCTGAACTTGCTGTGATAGATTAGCAGTCGTTCGCCGAAGACCCGTTGCAGGCGTTGTGTCAATTGGGTTGTGAGTGCAATCTCAGGCACCAGATACAGCACTTGCTTACCCAACTTGAGTGCATCGTTTATCAGATGCATATAGATTGAGGTTTTGCCACTTGAGGTTACACCATGCAGCAGCGTTATCTCTTTCTCTTTAAAGCAATTGTGGATTGCCTTGTAGGCAGTGTTTTGCACATCGGTTAGCTTAGGCAGGTCCACGAGACCAGTGCCGAGCATCTCAAAGCGGTTGATTTCTCGTTTATATATCTCAAAGAGTCCGTTCTTGCGTGCTGCAGCTAGGACGGGTTGCGTGCACCCGGAGCGCTTCAGCAGAGCCTCTTGAGTAACCTCCTTCACGGGTTTGCCTCGTTGCATCCAGTGTGAGAGGTCGAGATAGGCAAGCAATAGTTGTTCCTGTTTTTTTGCACGTTTCACGCGGTCAAAGAAACCATGTAGGGCTTTCTCGTCATCGCGTTCTATGGTGAACCGTACACAGGTTTCGGTCTTTGGACGATAATTGTCCATCATGCGCTCTGCCACAAACACTGCTCCTTTGTCGAGCAGCCGACTCACAATAGATTCCACGTTTTTGAATCCTGTAGAATTTGAGAGTTCGGTCAGCTGGACTTTACCCCGTTGTGCCGTGAAATCAAGAATTACTTTCTCGCGGTCATTGAGCGAGCCAGGCACCTCTTCCTCGAAGTCGGGATTGACGCAGATCACAGTTTCACTTTCTACCTTCAATCCGCTTGGTACAGCGGCTTTGAATACTTCGCCTATAGTGCAGAGATAGTAATCGGCAATCCATTGCCAGAACTTGAGCTGTGGGTGACGTAGCACAGGACCCTCATCAAGCAGGGTGAGGATTTCCTTTACCTGATATCCTTTGGGCTCAATGTCATGGGTCATGATTACTATTGCAGTGTAGTATTTCTTGCGCCCGAAAGGCACCAGTACGCGGTAACCAGCCCCAACGGTCATCGTGGGGGGGATGCGGTAGGTGTAGGTTCCTTGCACCGCCAGTGGCAATACTACTTCGGCAAACTGTGACATATTGCAAAGATAGTGCTTTTTTTCGGTTGTAGCAAAAAAAGAATCAGTTCTTGGGTGGCAAGGCTGGCGGTAGTTCCTCATAGTCTACATCTACCACAGGATGCGAAGCGCTAGAATGTTGTGGTAAGAGCAGCATTGTCCTGCGAAGATTTAAGCTAAGGCGTCGGGCTTGCGGTTTGAATGACTTGTAAGTAAGGGCTCCGGCAACAACACCGCTAATGATGGGCATCAGCTTTGACACTCCCTCGGTAAACCCTGTTCTGGAGAGTTCCTTGCCAATCATTTTCGATACTTTCTTGACTGCGGCATTAAGTACACCGTTAGATAAAGCATATTCCGGCAATTTCTTTATGGCCTGCTTCTTCAGTACCTCACCGAGTTCCTGAAGTGCCTTTGTCGCGACGGCGACACCTGTCATCACTCCCACGAAGACCGTTAGAAGATTGGTGGCGCTTTGAGAAAGCCGGCCATTCTCATCACGCATGTCGGGGAACCCATAGGTGTAGGCAAGTTTTTGTGCCACAACAAAAACGTGATAGTAGAATTGTGCTATGTCGGTAGGCACAGTGCCCAGTGCTGCCCATCCACCCGGCACCGCCATTGCTGCTGAAAGCAATGTGACTTTTTTGGTATGAGACTTGATTGTCTGCATCGCTATCTTGTCAAGAATCTTGCTGGGAACGACTCCTGCCGTACCTTTTGTAACAGCATCGTTGATGTTACTGTCGCATAAATAGCTTTTTAGTGAGTCGCGCAAGAACTTCTCGCGGTCAACCGCCACTCCTGGGATTTTGAGTGCTGCACTCATCACCTTATTCCATATTGACGATTCCTTGGCCATAGTCTGAATTATTAGTTTTTTTGTCGCTGCAAAGCTAATAATAAAAATCAAATGGCAATTATTTTATTACAAAAAAACTTCATAACTTTGCAGAATGAAAAGGTTGTTTTTTATATTATTGACAATGGCTATGAGCTTGACTTTAATGGCACAACCTGGTGGAATCAATTATCAGACCAATCGCATCGACTGCAATGGCGACGATTGGGATGAACTGATTGACAATTTCAATAACCTTGGTGAGTTGAGGATTGTGCACATTGGCGATTCGCACATAAGGCCGGGTATTGTCACAGACGAGGTGCGGAAAGCGCTGCAGCAATATCCAGCCAGCGACAGTGACAGCGTGCCCGCAATGAACTCAAAGATTCAAGTAGAGAGCATAGGAATCAATGGTGCCACCTACAGCTCTTACTTGAGCCGAAATAGTTTGTCTCAACAGTTGCGGCGCCTTGAACCCCAGTTGGTTATTGTCTCGCTTGGCACTAACGAAGCATATGGCAGATATTCATCATTGACTGGTAATATTGAAAGTCTGTTATATATAATCAGGAGGGCATGCCCAGGCGTGAAATTTCTGCTTACTACACCGCTTGAGACACAAAAGTACCGTGGTCGTGGATACACCATTCAGAGTGGCATAGCCGAGGTGCGCGACATTATTGTTAATTACGGTAAACTCCACCATGTGGCGGTTTGGGACTTCTATCGTGTGGGAGGTGGTGCAGGTGCGTCCTACAAATGGCACTCGGCAGGTTACATGGGAGGCGACCGTATCCATCTCACAAGTGCCGGTTATCACCTTCAGGGAGAGCTACTTGCCGAGGCTCTGCTGTGCCAACTCGCCGATAATCCTGAAACTGTGTCAGAACCTGATGCCGAATGAAAAAACTTTCTTGGAATTTCGTGCTTTTTCCTTAAACCTTTGCATGCAGAATAAGTCAAAAAGAGTGAGAAAATGGCAATGGCAACGTGAATTTTGTTTAAAAATTGTGTGTTGAATTGTTTTTTTCAAAGATAATGCATATTTTTGCAGGTTGAAATGAAACGTTTACTCTACATATTGACTATCTGCCTGTCACTTGCGGTAAGTGCTGCAACAGTGACGGCTTATGCCGCGCCACGCATCGAGCAGGTGGCGAGCGATGAGGCTTCGGTGGTTGGAGGCAAGGGCACCATTGCCATGGTTGCCGGTGAGAGTGACGTCACTTTCAGCATCTATTCTATTACTGGTCAGCTCATTCGCACCGTCAAGGTGAGTGCCGGAACGCGTGTCACCATTGATGCTCCCAAGGGCTTCTATATCGTGAAATGCGCCGGCCGCTGGTCGCGTAAGGTGGTAGTGAAATAAGCGTTGTTATTTACAGCAACGATTATCTTGAGGCTGTGGCATGATGCTGCAGCTTGTTTTTTATATATACTTTTTCGGCATCAGTCCCGATAGGGTTAAAATTTGTTATAGCGACCATGATTTTCATTGAAATGTATTAATTTAGCAGTCATAACAAGAACTCTCCCGATGATACTTGCCGAACTGTTTCCATATTCACGCCTGATATTTACCATTCTTTATGGTATCACTGCTGTGGCCATCATTGGGGTTGTGGTCAGTGAGAACCGCAATCCTGTGAAGACTCTGGCATGGATTACAGTGCTACTGTTGCTTCCTATTGCGGGAATAGTTCTTTACCTCTTTTTCGGACGAAGCTTGAAGCACATTCGCATGATTTCACGCAAGAAACGGCACAAGCTCACGCAAGGTGACGATATCAAGCACTTGTTACAGTCTTCAGGAGCCGCACAGGCCAATATACCAAAACAGTGGCTACCGATGGTGAAACTTGTCAACAGCGTGAAAGGATCTCCTTATCTAGCAAATAATGAGGTGGAAATCTTCACCAACGGAAAAGACAAATTTGACGCTTTCAAGCGAGACCTGCTTGCAGCTAAGAGCTATATTCACATCCAGTACTATATAATCGAGAATGACAAGATAGGCAATGAAATTGGCAATATCTTGCGGGAGAAAGTGCGTCAAGGTGTTAAGGTGCGTGTCCTTTATGACCATGTAGGTTCATTCCACTTCGACATGTCCTATTTCAAGAAATTGCGGCGCGACGGCATCGACGTGTCTCCATTCATGAAAATCACTTTCCCAGAGTTCGCCAATCGCATCAACTGGCGCAACCACCGCAAGATTGTGGTGATTGACGGAAAGATAGGCTATATTGGTGGCATGAACATTGCCGATCGCTATGTCGAGGGTTGCAAGCTTGGCAAATGGCGCGACACTCACCTGCGTGTTGTCGGCGATGTGGTGGCAGCCTTGCAGGTATCGTTTGCCATTGATTGGAATTTCATGAAACGCGAACTCATTGAGGAGTCAATAACAGTGCCGCCCCCAGGTTCATTGTCACATCCAGTGGCGATGCAGCTTGTCACAGGCGGTCCCACTAGCCAGTGGGGCAACATGGCATTTGTGTTTCAGAAGGCGATTGATAATGCCCGCAAGTGCGTTTACATCCAGACGCCTTATTTCCTGCCGAGCGACAGTCTGTTAAAGTCATTACAGGCTGCTGCGTTGAGCAAGGTTGACGTTCGCCTGATGATACCACGACGCCCCGATAGCATTTTGCTGCGCTACGCTTCTTATTCTTATGTTTCTCAATGTCTTTCGGCTGGCATAAAAATCTATTTCTATGAGCCTGGTATGTTACATTCCAAGGTGGTTGTAATAGACGATAATTTCGTTACCACTGGTTCTACCAACTTCGATTTCCGTAGTTTTGAGCACAATTTTGAGGGAAACTTGCTTATTTACAGTAAGGAATTCACCCAACGAATGAAAGACATCATGCATGACGACATGATGGAGTCGACGCGCATTAGCATGAGGGCCTGGCGCCGCCGTCCTATGTGGCAGAAGGGCGTGGAGTCGATAGTGCGACTATTCGGCCCGTTGCTTTAATCAATGCAAGATGCGAAATTAAGAACCTTTGATTCTTTTAAATCCTTATATATCCTTTTACATGAAATCATTTAAAATAATGGCCATTGCAGTTGCTATGCTTTCAACTCTGGCTATGGCCGCTCAAGAAGCTCCCAAGCGTGAGTTCCGGGGAGCATGGATGCACATAATAGGGCAGGGACAATATGCCCGTATGACTCCAAGTGAAACACAGGACTATCTGCGTGATCAACTCAACAAGCTAGATCGAGCAGGAGTAAATGCCGTGATATGGCAGGTACGTCCACAGGCCGATGCCGCCTATATCAGCGACCTTGAGCCTTGGTCTAGGTGGATTACAGGCACTGCCGGTAAGGCTCCTGATCCATTATGGGACCCGTTGCAGTTCATGATTGATGAGTGCCACAGCCGCGGAATGGAGTTGCATGCGTGGATCAACCCCTATCGTGTTACCAGCGGCGAGAAGGATCAGCCTGCCGAAGGACATATCTACTACCAGCATCCTGAATGGTTCCTGAAATATGCCGACGGCAAGATTTATTTCGATCCGGCATTACCCGAAAGCCGTGATTTCATCAATCTTGTGGTGCGTGACATGATAACACGTTACGACGTGGATGCCATACACATGGACGATTATTTCTACCCTTATCCTGTGAAGGGAGAGGAGTTTCCTGATACCGCATCGTTTGCCCGTTATGGAGCAGGGTGGGGCGACAAGGGCGACTGGCGTCGCCACAACGTAGATATGCTCATCGAGCAGCTGCACGGTACCATTCAGAGCACAAAACCCTGGGTGCGTTTTGGAATCAGTCCTTTCGGAATCTGGCGTAACAAACGCAGCGACAGTAATGGTAGCGAGACTAATGGTCTGCAATGCTACGATGCCCTTTATGCCGACTGTCCAAGATGGACGGCGATGGGATGGGTTGATTACATGGTGCCTCAACTGTACTGGGAACTGGAGCATAAGGCAGCCAGCGACCTGGTTTTAAGCTACTGGTGGGACAAGCATGCCAACGGCCGGCACATGTATTATGGTCAGGCTGTTCGCAATGTGATGGATCACCGTGATATCCCCGATACTCTCAACCCAACGCAGCTCAACCATAAGATTGAGCTGATGCGTGAACTTCCAAATGTGCATGGCGTGACGTGGTGGCCTGGTTATACTGTGACCGAGAACTACAAGGGAGTGCTTGATTCGCTGTCGAACAATCAAATGAGAACTAAGGCTTTATGCCCTGCTGTGTCATGGCTTGACGATGTTCCTCCAGCGCAGGTGCTGAACCTACGTGCTGAGAATAGGGTGAACGAGACTTTGCTCATTTGGGACGCTCCAGCAACCGATGACCCAATGCAACATGTAGTGCGTTATGTGGTTTATCGTTTCGCTCAAGGTGAACCAGTTGATATTGACAATGCAGCTGCTATTGTGGCTGTTACTGACAAGACCTCTATCACGCTTCCCAAACCTTTCTCGCCACGCAATCGCAAAAAAGCAAAACCAACGGGCACTACCTATGTGGTTACTGCTCTCGACCGATGCAACAACGAAAGCCCTGCTTCAATTCCTGTTTCTGTTACATTTTAACTATTGTTGCTTGTAAAGCACAGGTTTTCACGTGTGATAGGGTGGGAAAAGGAAATGGTTTTGGCATGTAGGTACAGACGGTCACTGGCAGTTCCGTAAAGCATGTCACCTGTTATAGGACAATTGAGCCCCTGTGGATGAGAAGCGTGCACACGCAGTTGATGTGTGCGTCCCGTAAGTGGTATGAATTCTACTAGCGTCTTGTCATGTCGTCGTTCAATCACACGGTATTCTGTAATGGCTTGTTTGCCGTGTTTCAAATCGACAACTTGTCGAGGACGGTCATTAAGGTCAGGGCGTATAGGCAGGTCGATAAAACCTTCGTTATTGGCAGGTTCGCCATCAAGAAGCGCCAAGTAGGTCTTGTTTACTTTGCGATTTTCAAACTGCTGGCGCAACAATCTCTGCACTTCTCGGGTTTTGGCAATGACTACAAGTCCACTTGTCGCCTGGTCAAGACGATGTACTTCAAAAGCCTCTTCACCATCACGCAGCATTGTGCTTACTCTTTCCAGTAGCGATATTGCTCTGTCGTCCTTGCCTGGGACGGTAAGCATACCTGCCGGCTTATCAACTACAATAAGCCAATCGTCTTCATAGACTATATTTATATCGTTGTCAATGGGACTAATGACTAGTGGATTCTTCTCTACGTCAAGACCTTGGAGCATAAACTCCAGTAAAGGCTTGCATTTGTTCTGGCATGCAGGATAATAGTGGCCATGATGTCGAACCTCTCCCTGTGGGGACTCGCCAACCCAGAATTCTGCCATACAAACAGGATGCAGCTGATGTAAAAAGGCATACTGTAACAGCTTGGGTGCACAGCAGTCGCCAGTGCCGCCAGGCGGCAAACGGTTGAGGCTTTGCTCGAAAATCGTAGCCACATCCTTGCTCTCACCTTTGGCGTTATTCACAACAAACAACTTGAACAGTTGCATCTGCAATGCCTCGCTCATTGATTTGCGCTTGGCTTTCAACTGGTCGATTATGGCTTGATACTCATTGAGTTTTTCGGTCAGTCGTTCCAACTGCTGGTGGTGATATTTCTTTAGGCGACGAAGTTCTGCTTTCTGGAATTGACTTTCCTTAATAAGCAACTGCTCCTGCTCGTCTGTGATATCACCTGCTTGGCGTTGTTTATCACGTCGATGCTTGGCATCTTCCATGGCAAGACGCATTTCTTTTTCTTCCTGTTCTTGTTCGGCTATGGTGTTATTGATGAGCGATTCCAGTTCTTTCCTTTTGGCAGATTTCTCTAATGTCTCAATGTGGTGATTTATCTCGCTGATTTGTGCCTCGCCAGAACGAAAAAGACCTTTTGGCTCAAGCAGGTTGTAGATGTGAGGCACGAAATAAGGGTTGTCACCGTTGTGGGCTAGATTGCCTGAGTAGGCGGCCAGGTAGCCAAGAGAGCCGTCATGATCTCTAACTACCAGTACTCCCATCATCTTGCCTGCCAAGAGCTCATTGTGCCACTCATAGCGACTAAGGGCATATTCCATAACCTCTTGAGCAGCAAGCCTGCACAACTCATGAGGCACATAATGAAAAGGATAAGTGAATTGTGTGGGCGGCTCTATACCACTCACGTTACATTGAAAATTATGAAGCTTTTCGTCTTTCATTTTTAACGGTGATGGCGTCTAGAACAATGCTTTATGATTTTTTTGCCTTTGCTTTCATAATTATTCTTTTATGTTTTCGCAAAAATAGTCAAAACTATTTGATTTTACAAAATAGACGTTAGAATTATCGCAAAAAGAAATTCATCTAAATTATTTTTGTAACTTTGCAAACTGAATAAACTTCAGTACAGCAGGTTAATGACAAAAAAAGGCAAAAATAATTCTTCAAAAAAGGTTAAAAAAGTCGTGCATCAGTCTGACAATGCTCATGTTTCAGCTCAGGATAATAGAGAGCAGAAGCCCAATTGTCGTGACAGTGAAATGTTAGAAAATGACAACAATGCTCAACCTTCACGTGACAAGCGAATAACTTGGCGCACCGTGCAAATTGACTTTATGGACCTGTGGGGGTTAGGGAGCAAGTCTATGCCACGCACTTTGTGGCGACTCGTTTGCAATCCTGGAGAGGTGATCTCCAATTATATTATCAATGGCCGCCAAACCTGCTTCCCGCCACTGAAGATGTTGTTTTTTGTTAGCATTTTTGCTTACTTCTTTGTAGAAGTGTTGGATCCTGTTTCCACCAGCCAATTGAATGAAGAAGACCATAGCTATTTTGTGGAGATTGTAAACTGGATGTCTACGCATATTGCTTGGGCTACTCTCATTTCTTTTTCTTTGTTTATCTTTCCCACTTACATTCTCTTCAGACGGTCGCCATACCTTACCAAGCACACCATCCCTGAAGGATTTTTTATCCAAGTTTTCAATGGCTCTCATTACACATTGTTGATGATAGTGTTCACAATTGGAAAATTCTTTTTATCATTGTTTTTTACTTCCCCTTCAAAATTGACCACATTAAGTAATAGCGTTGATTACATCCTTTCTGCCTGTGCTTTTGTTATGCTCTTCAGAACCTATAAGCAGCTTTTTGGCTTTAGCTTTTGGCCAACATTGTGGCGATTGATAGATGTTCTGTTGTCATCATTCTTCATTCTTATATTGTTCTATATGATTGACTTTGGGCTAAATGCCAAAGATAATACTGGTGTGATTTCAGGATCAATCATGTTGATATTATTACTGCTGATATTGCTGTTGGGGGGATGGCTCATTGATAGACACACTTCTAAAAAGAGGGCAAAAAAAATCTCATCACAAATTGAAGAACAAACAAGTTGACTTATTGCCAAGTTTTTGTCATATATAACATGAATTTCACACAATTTGTGATTTTTTGGGCAACAACATTCACAGGAAATGATTAACTTTGCAGTTTGAGATAATGGCGCGATATCTCAACGCATTTTATGCAAGCCTTTAGCGTCTCATCACAACACTCAGAAATAATTCATTAAATGTCTCAAGAATTAAAAACACAAGATATACAGCAAGGCAGTGACTTTGGCGGGTATGAGAAACTGGTGACATTGACTCCGCGAGAGCACATTCGTCTGCGTCCCGGCATGTACATCGGTAAACTTGGCGATGGTTCGCAAAGCGATGATGGCATCTACGTGCTCATGAAGGAGGTGATAGATAACTCCATTGATGAGTTCAATACCGGTTTTGCCAAGCCTCGCATCGACATTACTGTTGAAGACGGAAAGGTGACAATCCGTGACTATGGACGTGGCATTCCTCTTGATCAAGTGAAAGATGCCTCTTCAAAGATGAACACTGGCGCCAAATATGATACCAAGAATTACAAACGTTCGGTGGGATTGAACGGAGTGGGCATAAAGGCAGTGAATGCACTTTCTTCGAGTTTCTACATCCGCTCGGTTCGTGACGGTCAGTGTTCGGCGGTAACATATAAAGAAGGCCTTGTAGAAAAAGAGACCGGCATCGTTGCAGCTAATGAGGGTGATGAAAACGGCACTGTGGTGGAGTTCGTTCCCGACAGCACCATTTTCAAGCACTATGAGTATCGCGACGACATCATTGAGGTAATGGTCAAGAACTATTCGTTCCTGAATACCGGCCTTTCTCTATACTATAATGGCAAGCGTTACCATTCGCGTAATGGCTTGAGCGATCTGGTTAACGAGAATATGACTAACGACCCGCTCTATCCACTCATGCACTTCACCGACAATGACATCGAGGTGGTTATCACTCATGCAGCACAGATGGGCGAGGAATTCTATTCGTTTGTTAATGGCCAGCACACCACACAGGGAGGTACTCATCAGAGTGCTTTTCGTGAGGCTCTGTCACGCACCATTAAGGACTTCTACGGCAAGAACTTTGAGTACAGCGACATCCGCAATGGTATAGTTGCAGCCATCAGTCTCAAGGTTGAGGAGCCGGTTTTTGAGTCACAGACCAAGATTAAGCTCGGTTCTAGCGTGATGTGGAAGGATGGTCCTACTATCTACAAGTTTATCAACGATTTCATCAAGAAGGAACTCGACAACTATCTGCACAAGACACCTGCCACTGCTGATGTCCTGCTCAAGAAAATTCAGGAGAACGAGAAGGAGCGCAAGGCAATTGCCGGGGTTACAAAGGTGACACGTGAGCGAATGAAGAAGGCGGCATTGCATAATGACAAGTTGCGTGATTGCCGTGTGCATTATAATGATAGCCGTGGCGACCGTCGTGAGGAGTCGTGCCTGTTTATCACCGAGGGACTTTCGGCCAGCGGTTCTATTACCAAGATTCGCGATGTTCAGACTCAGGCTGTGTTCTCATTGCGCGGTAAGCCGTTGAATACCTTCGGACTTCCACCAGCACAAGTCTACAAGAACGAGGAATTCGGCCTTCTGCAGGCTGCTCTTAATATCGGCGATGGCATTGATGGACTGCGTTACAACAAAGTAATTATCGCTACCGATGCCGATGTTGACGGTATGCACATTCGCCTGTTGTTGCTTACCTATTTCCTACAGTTCTATCCAGAACTGATCAAGACAGGACACCTTTACATCCTGCAGACGCCCTTGTTCCGTGTCCTTAACCGCAAGGACGCCAAGCGTAAAAGCCGCAGTGCCGGACGTGAAGCCAAAAAGAACAAAGTGGAGACCTATTATTGCTATAATGATGAAGAGCGTGTTGCCGCCATTAACAAGCTTGGCGAAAATGCCGAAATTACCCGATTCAAAGGTCTCGGAGAAATCTCGCCTGAGGAGTTTGTTGACTTTATCGGTCCTGAGATGCGACTCGACCGCGTGAAACTGCGCAAGGAAGACAACGTGAAGCAACTGCTCACATTCTTCATGGGCAAGAACACGATGGAACGCCAGAATTTTATTATTGACAACTTAGTGATAGAAGACGATGAAGACATCACAGTGCACTGATGGCAAGAAGGTTGCCATGTTTCAGGGGTCATTTGACCCATTCACGCTTGGCCATGAATCAATAGTTCGTCGGGCTTTGCCTCTTTTTGACGAAATAGTGGTGGCTGTGGTTAGCAATATAGCCAAGCAACCGTTTATGAGCCTTGAGAACCGCATGGAATTCATAAAAAAGATTTTTGCTGATGAGCCTAAGGTAAGAGTTGTGGCATCCGACGGATTGACGGTTGATGTTGCGCGCGAGGAGGGGGCCAGTTGTCTGTTGCGTGGTGTACGCCTGATTCAGGATTTTGAGAATGAGATGAACATGGCTCAGGTCAATCGTCACCTCAGCGGCATCGAGACAGTGCTGCTTTACACCCTGCCTGAGTTCAGCCACATCAGTTCTAGCATCGTGCGGGAACTGCACCGTTATGGTCATGACGTGAGTGACATGCTCCCGGCTAATGCTCCTATTGAACTGTTGGGTAAGTGAAAAACCAAATAAACACACAATAAGATATTAATTATGAAGAAAATAGCTTTTTCGTTAACGCTCATCATAGGTTTTGCTGCTTTTTTAGGTGCGCAGCGCTACAATGGTCAGATGCAGAAGTTGCTCAACGCGCAATATGCCATTGCAAATTTCTATGTTGACACCGTAAACAACGATAAACTGGTGGAGGAGGCCATTAAGGGCATGCTTGAAAGTCTTGACCCACACTCTACCTATACCGATGCGAAAGAAACAAAGGATCTTGAGGAACCTCTGCAGGGTGAGTTCAGTGGTATCGGCATACAGTTCAACATGAAACAAGACACGCTTTATGTAATCCAGACCATTGTGGGGGGACCATCGGAGAAAGTGGGCATTATTGCGGGTGACCGCATAATCACTGTCAACGACACCACTATTGCTGGCGTGAAGATGAAGAACAGCGACATCATGAAACGTCTGCGTGGAAAGAAAGGCACCAAGGTTACCGTACAGGTGAAACGTGGCAGTAATCCTGAGCTTATCACCTTCCGCATAACACGCGACAAGATACCTCTATACAGTGTAGATGCAAGCTACATGCTTGACAACAAGACAGGGTACATTCTAATTTCACGTTTTGGCGCCAAAACTCATGAGGAGATGGTCGAGGCCATCAAGAAACTTGAGAAGCAAGGCATGAAGCAACTCATAATTGACCTTGGAAACAACGGCGGTGGATATCTCAATGCCGTAATTGATATGTGCAACGAGTTCTTGCAGCGCAGTCAGCTCATAGTCTACACCCAAGGTAACAGCTCGCCACGACAGGAAGCTGATGCCGATGGTTTCGGGCACTATAAGGATTTGAAACTTGTGGTGATTGTCGACCAGTTCTCGGCTTCAGCAAGCGAGATTTTTGCGGGTGCCATGCAGGATTGGGACCGTGCGGTGGTAGTAGGTCGCCGTTCTTATGGCAAGGGCTTGGTTCAAAGGCCGTTCAAGTTTGACGACGGTTCAATGATGCGCCTCACGGTGGCTCGTTATTACACCCCTTCGGGCCGTTGCATCCAAAAGCCTTACACCAAGGGCGACAAGAAACAATATGAGGAGGAGCTGGTTGACCGCTACAAGGAAGGTGAATATTATCATCTTGACAGTATCCAGTTCAATGATTCACTCGTATACACTACGCTCAAGAATCGCCGCACCATTTATGGTGGCGGAGGCATCATGCCCGATGTGTTTGTACCGGTTGATACCAGTGAGAATAGCAAGTATTACCGCGATTTGATGGCAAAAGGCATTATCAACCAGTATGCTGTTGACTATGTTGACAAGCATCGTGCCGAAATCAAAAGCACTTACAAGGATCTCAATGATTTTGACAAGCGCTTTGCTCTCACCGACGACAACCTTCGCGACTTCATCGCCATGGGAGAAAAAGACAGCGTGAAGTATGACGAGAAACAGTACAACACTAGCAAACGCCTGTTGAGAACGGTGCTTAAAGGGTTGATTGCCCGTGATGTATATGCCGATCCTGGAGCCTACACCGTTATTGTCAACCACAATAACAAAGATGTGCAAGAGGCTTTGCGTGTTATCAATGATGATAAACTTTACAACTCATTGCTCAAGTTTGGCAATCCTGAGTATGAAAGGCTTGCACGTGAGCACCGTGAGAAAAAGAAGAAATAGAGAACCGTAAAAGCCCGATATTCCGTATTTTTTGGAATTTTAGTATTCATTTAAACGAAAAACACAATTATGGCTGGAATGGGGCCGGGCATGGGGCCCGGAATGAGAGGTGGCGGTGCACGACGCAATCAAGGCACCGTCAAGATGCCGCCAGGGGGCATGAAGACTGCTGCGCGAATGTTTAAGATGGTGCTCGGCAGTTACAAGTGGTCGCTGCTGGTTGTCGCCCTGTGCATTTTGGTGACGACAGCTACCACGCTAACCTCAACGCTTTTCACCCGAACTCTCATTGATGACTATATCTTACCGCTGACCAAAGAGTCGGCACCCGACTTCGGTCCATTGGCTGTAGCGCTTTTCAAACTTGCCGCAGTGCTGGTGGTCGGTGTAGCATGTTCCTATCTTAACAGCCGCCTGATGATATATGTGAGTCAGGGAATGCTCTTGAAGCTTCGTGAGAAGCTATTTGAGCATATGGAGTCA
>JAEEGL010151880.1_pt1 | contig 24251 bp, 18 predicted proteins | sample 9134231 | NCBI WGS metagenome assembly JAEEGL01 (sample SAMN16246548, study PRJNA631951) | gut metagenome | biome: gut microbiome; feature: rumen; material: fiber-attached | host: Bos | place: Iran: Karaj | collected 2018-10
AGGCGTCGGTCTTCCGGAAGATGTCCGTTGAGGACAACATAATGTCGGTCATGGAAATGGCCCCCATGTCAAAGGCGGAGCGGGAAGAACGCCTGGAAAGGCTGATCGACGAGTTCAACCTGTCAAAGGTCCGCAAGAGCCTTGGAATCCAGCTTTCCGGAGGCGAGAGACGGCGCTGCGAGATTGCCCGCGCCCTGGCCGTGGACCCCAAGTTCATCCTTCTGGACGAGCCGTTCGCCGGGGTCGACCCCATTGCCGTGGAGGATATCCAGTATATCATCGCCAAACTCAAATACCGCAACATCGGAGTCATAATCACCGACCACAACGTGGGTGAAACCCTGGCAATCACCGACAGGGCCTACCTGCTGTATGAAGGGACCATCCTCCAGGAAGGGACCCCGGAACAGCTTGCCTCCGACGAGGATGTAAGGACCAAGTACCTCGGTTCCGGCTTCGTCCTCAAGAGATCCAAGTCAATTGAACGGGCTCAGGCCGAGGCCAGGGCGGCGGCAACCTCCTCAAGCAGCCAGGAAGGCGTGGAGGTGGCTCCGCAGACGCCTACGGAGTCGCCGTCGGAGAACCAGGAATAATCGATTCCGGAGGGCCCGCCAATATGGTGGGTCCTTTCGTTCACGCTCTTGCAAAGGTCGTAAAGGACCTTTCCGTTAGAGCTGGAAACACCTGCTACAAAGACAATTGCATCGTGGCTTGCGGCAAATTCGCGAAGCTTTTCATGGCGTCTTGCCACCTGTGCGCAGATTGTGTCGTGAACCATAAAGGAGGCTTCCGGAGAAAGGAATCTCCTGAGACGGGAGCAGATTTCCCGATATTCCGACGGGCTCTTTGTGGTCTGGGAAAATATTTCCAGCGGCCCTTCCTTGGGAATGCACCCCTGGGCGATGAGCCCTTCCAGCATGGGAAGGTCCTGGACCACGAGTGCGCCTCCGCCCGTCTGTCCCACCAGGCCGAGGACCTCGGCATGTCCGGGTTTCCCGAAGATCAGGAGCTCTCCCCGGCCACGGATCCTTTCCCACGCCTCGCGGATGCTCTGCTGAAGCTTCAGCACCACGGGGCAGGTGCAGTCGATGACTGAAAGGTTCCTCTCTGCGGCGCTGGAATAAGTCTCCGGGGGTTCCCCGTGGGCCCGTATGAGGAGGGCCTCGCCGGAAGGGGCTTCGGAGACGCTGGAAACTGTCACAAGTCCTTTTGCTCCAAGTCTTTCCAACTCGGCCTCGTTATGGACGATTGCGCCCAGCGAGTAGAGCGTGCCGCCTCCGGAAAGGTACTCTTCCGCCCTTCCGATTGCGCGGATGACCCCTCCGCAAAAACCCGAACCGGGGTCTATTTCCACATTGAGCCGCACTATTCCAGGATTCCGAACTTGCCCTGGACAAGGCCGCGCAGCCATACGGTCTCCTCGTGGAGGGTCATGTCGGAGTTGTCCATGACATAGGCGTCATCGGCCCTGCGGAGCGGCGAAACCTCGCGATGAGAGTCGATGTAGTCCCTTTCTTCGATGTTCTTCAGGACATCCTCGAAAACGGGATTCTCGCCCTTTGACACCATTTCGTCAAATCGGCGCTGCGCCCTGATCCTGGCCTCGGCGGTCATGAAAATCTTGAGTTCCGCATTTGGGAATACGGTGGTGCCGATGTCGCGTCCGTCCATTATGACGCGGCCGCCGCGGCTCATGGCGCGCAGCCTCTCGTCGACCCATGCCCGGACAAAGCCTATGGCGGAGACCGGAGAAACGTTGTTGGACACGGCCAGGGTGCGGATTTCGCTCTCAACGCAGCGGTCTCCGATGAAGGTCCGGCTGCCCTCCGGGGTGGAGACGAACTTGAGGTCGAGCGTCTCCAGCAGGGTGCGTATCCCGTCCAGGTCGAGTTCCCCTTCAGGTCCGATAAGGCCTAGTTCCATGGCCGCCAGGGTGACTCCGCGGTACATGGCTCCGGAGTCCAGGTACAGGAGGTTGAATTCCTTTGAAGCCAGTTTGGCGAAGGTGCTTTTCCCGGTGGAAGAATGCCCGTCCACTGCGATGATTATGTCAGGAATCGTCATGGTTGCATAAAGTTGATAGGTCTTACAAAGCTATTAAATTTGTGGATAAATTCAAAACAGCTTCTTATCTTTGCATCCATGAAGATACTGATTGTTGACGACGAGCGTTCCATACGCAATTCCCTGAAGGAAATCCTGGAGATGGAGAACTATCAGGTGGATACCGCTGAAAACGGCGTCCAGGCCATCGCCAAGACCGACAAAGAGCGGTACGACGCCATTTTCTGCGACATCAAAATGCCGGAGATGGACGGGCTGGAAGTGTTGTCGCGTTTCATGGAAAGCGGCGTAGAGAGTCCTGTGATCATGATTTCCGGCCATGCCGACATTGAAACCGCGGTGGAGTGCATCAAGAGGGGAGCCTTTGATTTCATAGAGAAGCCCCTTGACCTGAACCGCATACTCATAACCATCAAGAACGCCACTGACAAGGCCAACCTGGTCAAGGAGACCAAGGTCCTCAAGAAAAGGATCTACGGCCAGGAGATGATTGGCGAGTCCGCCCCGATGCTCCAGGTAAGGGACATGATTTCCAAGGTGGCCCCTACCGACGCCAGCGTCCTGGTCACCGGCCCCAACGGGTCCGGAAAGGAGCTGGTGGCGAGGAGCCTGCACCAGCTGAGTCAGCGCTCGATGATGCCGTACGTTGAGGTAAACTGTGCCGCCATTCCGTCGGAACTGATTGACAGTGAGTTGTTCGGGCATAAGAAAGGCTCTTTCACATCGGCAATCAGGGACCATAAGGGCAAGTTTGAGCAGGCCGACGGAGGCACCATCTTCCTGGACGAGATAGGCGACATGTCGCTGGCCGCCCAGGCAAAGGTGCTGAGGGTGCTCCAGGAGAGGAAGATCACCCCCGTGGGCGGCGACAAGGACATTGCCGTGAACGTCAGGATAGTCTCGGCCACCAACAAGAACCTCCAGGCCGAGATTGCCGCAGGAAGGTTCCGTGAAGACCTATACCACCGCCTCAGCGTGATAGTCATAAGGGTTCCGAGCCTGGACGAACGGAAAGACGACATCCCCCTGCTGGTGGATTATTTCCTGGACCGCATCTGCGCCGATTCCGGGATGCAGCGGAAGGAATTCTCCCAGGAGGCCATGGACATGCTGGTCGCCAAGGACTGGACCGGAAATATCCGGGAGCTCCGCAATGTTGTGGAGAGGCTGCTTATCCTGGGCGGTAATCCGGTGAGTCCCGATGATGTGAAGATGTATGTAAACATCTGATTTGGAGAAAACAAAGAGAGTGATTATTTTTGCATCCGCTTTCAGTATATAATTAAAAACAGATATTTTTATGGCAACAACAGCTGATTTCAAGAACGGACTTTATCTCAATTTCAACGGCAAGCCCTGCATGATCGTCTGGTTCCAGCACGTGAAACCGGGCAAGGGTCCCGCTTTCGTCAAGGCCAAGCTCCGCAACCTGGAGAACGGCCGCATCCTCGAGAATACCTTCACCGCCGGCGTCAAGATCGACACCATTTCCGTGGAAAGGCGTCCCTACCAGTTCCTCTATGGCGACGAGGACGGGTTCAACTTCATGCACGAGGAGACCTACGAGCAGATTTCCCTCCCCAAGGACGTGGTGGAGAACAGCGACCTCATGAAGGAAGGCCAGCACGTTGAGATGATGTTCGTCACCGAGCCCGAGGAGAGGTGCCTCACCTGCGAACTTCCCACTTACGTGACCCTCGAGGTTACCTACAGCGAGCCTGCAGTCAAGGGCAATACCGCTTCTACCAGCGCCCTCAAGGAAGTCACCCTTGAAACCGGCGCCAAGGTCATGGTCCCCCTCTTCATCAACACCGGTGACGTGATAACCGTCAACACCACCGACCGCAGTTACGGCCAGAGGGTGTAATTTGGGCAAAGGGAAAAAAGAAAGGACGGTGGAATGGGTTCCATCGTCCTTTTTGGTTTACTTGCGGCCCGCGGCGATTGCCTCTTCAATGCCTTCACGCATCTTCTTGCCCACGTTGGACAGCCTCAGCTTGTCTCCGTCCTTCATGTAGATGAGAAGGCCTGCGCCAAAGAGACCGAATTTCTCGCACTTGTCAATCTCTGAGATTTCATAATACCTCGGGGGATAGAGCAGGCGGATCTGGGGATCATAGAAGACATACATCCTGGTTTTGGTGAAGACGAGGCTTCCGTTGGTGGAGTTGATCCTGGTGTAGTTGATTGCGGGATGGAATTCGTACTCGATTTCCTCGTCAATCATCTCGGGATTGAAATCTTTGTCAAGTTTGATCATGGTACCGGTTGGTTTTAAGGGTTTTCACAAAGATAGCACAATTGACTGAAAATCAAACAGGACGGGGGAATAATTTCCGCCGTCCTGTTCTAGATACCCTATTATTAACTAAACTAACCGATGCTTGTTTAAGCAATTGGCGTGCCAAACTGCCGGGAGTGTCAGTAAACCGACGTTTGCCGCTCGATTTTCAACTGCTGTATCTGGTAGCCCCCGTCTTTGTAGTTGACGAAAAGGGTGACCATGAATACTTCCCCGCCGGCATTCAGCGCTCCCAAAGCATATTTCATGTTGGCCCTGGAGGCCTTGTGTGTGATTGCGAACGACCTGGGGGTATAGTTGTCGAAGAAGGTCTTGGTAATCTGCCTTGCCTGGTTCTTTGAACAGTTGTTGGTTGAGGAGATCACCGTAATTTCCAGATTGTCGGCGAACCAGGCGGAAAGCCTTGTTGCGTCGCCCTTGCCGATATATTTGGAAATGGGCACAAAGACGTCATAACCTTCGTCCTGGGCCAGGACCTGGCGGTCTTGGACAAGGGCGAGCAGAAGCGTCAGCAATATCACGGTCACTTTTCTCATGCGTGAGCATTTCTTGCAAATACCGAGCCATGATATTATATTTGCGGATGATGGAGATGGCACTGATAACAGTCGGCAGGACTGATGCCGGATGGGTGAAGGAAGGGCTGGACATGTATGTGTCCCGCCTGGGCCGCTATATCCAGTTCTCCATGCTGGAAATACCTTACCTCAAGAAGTCCCAGTCCATCCCGCACGACAAGGTGAAGGAAATGGAGGGGGAATTGATACTCAAGGCGATAAAGCCGTCTGACGAAGTGGTGCTGCTGGACGAGAGGGGGCGCGGGCTCCGCTCCGTGGAGCTGGCGTCTTTCCTCGGAGGGCGCATGGCTTCTTCCGTAAAGAGGCTGGTCTTTGTCATAGGAGGCGCCTACGGGTTTTCCGGAGCCGTGTATTCCAGGGCCGACTCCATGCTGTCGCTTTCCAACATGACTTTTCCCCACCAGCTGGTAAGGGTTTTGTTCGCCGAGCAGCTGTACCGGGCGTTTACCATATTGAAGGGGGAACCTTATCACCATGAGTAGGAAGATAAAGACAAGGGATGTCCTCAGCCTGGGACTTATGGCAACGGCGATCCTGCTGCTGATGCTTTCGCTGGCTTTCCGCGGACGTCATGCCGATGCCGGGGCGGCCGCCACATCCCTGTCGCGCAAGCTCACAAAACGGGTTGAGCTGCTGGATTCCTACATGGGGGAGGCTTTGTCGTACGATAAGGATAAATGGCTGTCGTTCAGTAAGTTCCCTGAGGATATGGTGGTGTACCGGTACGTCGATGACACCCTCCAGTCGTGGTGCCGGCAGTTCCCCATACGCAACGACGACATCTCCCTCCGCTATCCGGTCCAGCGCCTGGCAAACTTCAGGGGGACCATAGTTTCGCCCCTTCTCGGAGCCGGTCCGGAACTGTCTTATGTGAATTACGGCCCCAAATGGTACCTTGTCCATTCCATGGAGAAGGACAATGTCCTGGTAATCGGCGGGCTGGAGGTGGTGAATGAACTGGGGGAGGGGTCCTTCAACGGCGTGAACAGCCGGCTTTCGCTGGATGAGGGCTTTTCCATAGAACCCTTGTCTGGAGGGATAGGCGTGCCGGTGAATGTGGCGGGGAAGACCCTTATGAAGGTTTCGTCGGCCGTGTCCGGCGTCCAGCAGGGAGCCAATCCGCTGCTCCTGCTGATGGCGGTGGTGATGTACATCTGCGGTTGCCTGCTGCTGCTTTCGGGCGGAAGGAACCTTCCGAGGTTCATCGTCACGATAGGGCTGATAGGCCTTATCACAGCCTGGCTGTGCTATTACGGGAGGGCTACCAGGACCACCATGCAGATGTTCTCGCCGGTGCTGTATGCCGACGGGGCGTTCTTCTATTCGCTTGGAACGGTGCTGTCGGTGAACCTGTTCATCCTCCTGGTGGTGGTCTGCGTATACATGGTGCGATGGCCGCTGCTGAGGTGGATGCGGGGCGGGAAGGCCCGGGTGTTCCTGGCCCTGGCGGCGACGGTCGTCGCCTTTGCCGGAATCGCGGTGTACCTGCACCTGATGTTCAGGAGCGTGGTGATGAATTCCAGCATCTCGCTGGTGCTGTTCCGGCCCCAGTCGCTTTCCTGGTATACGGCCATAGTATACCTGTCATTCCTGTCGCTCTCGCTTTCGTTCCCGCTGCTGGTGCAGCTTTCCGCCGCCCCCCTGAGGCACCTTGCCGGAATCCGGATCGACGCATTCTCCCTTTGGGGAAGGGTGCTTTACGCCGTGGTGGTGGCCATCTACTTTGTAACGGCCTCGTCGCTGCTTGGTTTCCGCAAGGAACAGAACCGGGTTGACGTTTGGGGGAACCGCCTGTCGATGGACCGCGACATTGGACTGGAGATACAGCTCCGGAGCATCGAGGGTGCGCTGGCATCCGACCCGGTGATATCGGCCCTGGCCCCTCTTGACAATAGCAATATCCTGATACAGAACCGGTTGACCGATTCCTACATGGGCAGGATAGTCCAGAATAACGACGTCAGCGTAATGCTTTTGGACGAGGGCAGGAGCAATCCCATGCTGGAGGCCATGTTCTCCGTGAGGATCAGCGGCGGCACGCAGATATCCGACGGATCGCATTTCTTCTACAGCAGGGACGACAACGGGCGGGCCAGGTATGCCGGACTCTTTACCTATTACTCGCCCCAGAACGGAGTGGCCAACATGATGCTGACCGTGGACCCCAAGTCCAACCGGGAGGACAGGGGATATCTGAACCTGCTGGGAATCATCGAGCCTGGAAGGGTGGCACTTCCGTCGGAATATTCCTATGCCAAATACGTCTCGGACAAGCTCATCTCCTTCAAGGGGGCTTATGCCTATCCTACCTATGTGTCGGAAAGGATCCGCCACCAGGTGGACGGGCACGACGGGGGGCACCTGAATTCCGGGGGGTACACGCATTTCGTGCACAGGGTGTCGGACGACGAACTCATCATAATATCCAGGCCCAGTACCGGATATTTCAAGTACATGGTGGAATGGCTGCTGTTCGCCCTGCTGGCGTTCGGCTTCATATCGATGGTAGCCGTCGGGCGGCGCCGCCGGGGTGCCGGCCAGAAATCCTACTACCGCAACCGGATCAACGCGGTGATGTATACCTCGCTGCTGCTCACCCTGGTGGGAATGGCCGTTTTCAGCGTCTACTTCGTATACCGCAACAACGAGGCGGACATGAAGACGATAATGTCGTCCAAGATCAATTCCATACAGACCATGGTCCAGGCCAGGTGCCGCATGGCGTCAAGTTACCGGGACCTGCTCACCCAGGACATCTCCACTTCGCTCGACAACACCGGGAATACCCTCAAGAGCGACATCTCGCTGTATACCCCGTCGGGACAGGCCTTCATGACCACCACCCCGGAGGTGTTCGACCGTATGATTGTGGGGCACAGGATTAACGAGGATGCCTTCTACAACATAGTATACGCCCACAAGCGGTACTATATCCACAAGGAAAAACTGTCGTCCAGGACGTTCTATTCGCTTTACGCCCCCATATTCAACAACGACGGGGTGATGACGGCTATAATCAGTTCGCCGTATACCGACCGCAACTACGACCTGGAGAACGAGGCGGTGACGCATGTGGCGACCATCATCGCGGTGTTCTTCCTGCTGCTCCTGGTCGCACGGGTGCTGTCGTCGGCGGTGGTGGAGAGGCTGTTCAAGCCGCTCAGCGAGATGAGCCGTAAGATGAAGGTCTCGGACGTCGACCACCTGGAGTACATCGTCTACGACAGGGCCGACGAGATTTCGTCGCTGGTTGCGGCGTACAACCTGATGGTGCACGACCTGTCGGACTCCACCCGCGCACTGGCCCAGGCGGAAAGGGACAAGGCATGGAGCGCCATGGCCCGGCAGGTGGCCCATGAGATCAAGAATCCGCTCACCCCGATCAAGCTTAAACTCCAGATGCTCATCCGGATGAAGAATTCCGGCAATCCGGCCTGGGAGGAGAAGTTCGACGAGGTGGCGGGAGTGGTCCTGGACCATATAGACGTGCTTGCGGATACGGCCAACGAATTCTCCACGTTCGCCAAGCTATACAGCGAAGAGCCGGTCCTCATCGACCTGGATTCCCTGATCCGGGATGAGGTGATGATGTTCGAGGGAAGGGAAGGCCTGGATATCTCTTACATCGGCCTTTCCGGAGCCGAGGTCATGGGTCCCAAGCCGCAGCTTACCCGGGTTATGGTGAACCTGATAACCAATGCGGTGCAGGCGGTGGACGAGACGCCCGACGCAAAGGTGGTGGTGTCGCTGAGGAATTCGGTGAAGGAAGGCTGCTTCGACATCGTGGTGGAGGACAACGGCCCGGGCGTCAGCGAAGAGAACATGGGCAAACTCTTCACCCCCAATTTCACCACCAAATCCACCGGAACGGGGCTGGGACTCGCTATCTGCCACAGTATAATCGAGCGGTGCAACGGCGAGATTCTCTACTCCCGGTCGTTTACGCTGGGCGGTGCATGCTTCACTGTCCGATACCCTAAAAAAACGTAGCTGAGTAGGTTGGTTTATTGACCAATAAGCAGTATATTTGTATCATTAATCGGTTTTGGGATGATTATCAGGAACGCTCAGTTTGCCGGAAGCAGTACGAAGGTTGACGGAAGACCTTCGCCCCGCCTTCCGGAATTCGCTTTTATAGGGCGCTCGAACGTCGGAAAGTCGTCCCTGATCAACATGTTAACGGGGAGGAAGAAACTGGCCATGACATCCGGGACTCCCGGCAAGACCAGGCTTGTGAACCATTTCCTGATCGACGGCAGATGGTATCTGGTGGACCTTCCGGGATACGGTTACGCCAAGGTTTCGGACAAGCAGCGGGACGCCATCAGGGACCTTATCCGGGACTATATCCTGAATTCGGAGGAGCTGGTGGTGCTTTTTGTGCTCCTGGACGCCAGGCACCCGATGCAGAAGATCGACCTTGATTTCATAGCCGGACTCGGGGAGGCCGGAGTGCCGTTCGCGCTGGTGTTCACCAAGGGCGACAAGCTTGGCCCGGTGGCCCTGAAGAAACAGGTTGAGGCCAACTGCGCCGTCCTTCTGGAAGAATGGGAGGAGCTGCCCCCGGTGTTTGTGAGTTCGTCGGAAACGGCTCTGGGAAAAGAAGATATCCTCGATTACATAGGGTCGCTCCTGTGATGAGAGGGATAAACATAGTTTATTTATAATACAAAAAAGTAAACACTTGATTGCCATGCAGAACGAACACAGAATGGAATTGTTTGCGTGCAGGGCCTCCAGGGACTTCGCCCTGAAGGTGGTTGATGAGATGAACCGCATGAGGGATCCTTCTGATCCTGAAATCCACCTCGGTGAGAGCGAGGTTACTTCTTTCAGTGACGGAGAGTTCCAGCCCTCGTTCATCGAGAGCGTGAGGGGGGCCACGTGCTTCATCCTCCAGTCCACATTCCCGCCGGCCGACAACCTGATGGAACTGCTCCTTACCATCGATGCGGCCAAGAGGGCCTCGGCCGACAAGGTCATCGCCGTAATTCCGTATTTCGGCTGGGCGCGTCAGGACCGCAAGGACAAACCGCGCGTGTCCATCGGGGCCAAACTCGCGGCAAACCTCCTGAAGGCTGCCGGGACCGACGGCCTTATGGCCTGCGACCTGCATGCCGACCAGATCCAGGGATTCTTTGATATCCCCGTGAACCATCTGTATGCGAGCAACGACTTCCTGGGAATACTCAAGAAGCTGCAGAGGCAGTTCAAGGATACCCTTTCCATCGCCGCCCCCGACATGGGAGGCGCAAAGAGGGCCAATGTCTATGCCCGCAACCTCCGCTGCCCGGTGGTGATCTGCCACAAGACCCGCGCAAGGGCCAATGTGGTGGACAAGATCGTGCCCATCGGCGACGTGGAGGGAAGGGACATCGTCATTGTGGACGACATAATCGACACAGCCGGAACCCTTACCCAGGCCGCCAACGAACTTGTGAAGAGGGGCGCCAGGAGCGTCCGCGCCTTCGCCACCCATCCGGTTCTTTCCGGGCCGGCGTACGAGAGGATTGACGCTTCGGCACTTTCCGAGGTCTATGTGACCGATACCATTCCCCTTTCAACCGATCCCGAAAAGGTCAAATACCAGGGCAAGTTCCGGGTGGTTTCGCTTGCAAACACCTTTGCAAAGATGATACTGAGGGTATACAACTACCTTCCCATCAGTCCGGAGTTTATTATCTAAAAGCTTTGTCAACAGATGTTTACAGTCTTTCTCGCCGCGTTGCTTTTCGTGGGGCTATGCGTCCTGGGGCTGGGTGTGAACATCTTTTTCCGGAAGGGGGGTAAGTTTCCCCAGACGGATATCAGCGGCAACGATGCCATGCGCAGGCTGGGCATCAAGTGCCCCAGGGAAGAGGAGATGGAGCGTTTGTCTGGCGGTAAGAGAAGTGCTTCCTGCACGGGAGAATACAGTGATGCATGCTCCGGCTGTGCGTTTTACGATTTGGAAAAAAGATAGGTTATGGCATTAGTAGCTATTGTAGGAAGGCCCAACGTGGGCAAATCAACGCTTTTCAACCGCCTGGTGGGGATGCGTCAGGCAATTGTGGACGAGACCGCCGGAGTCACCCGTGACCGCCATTACGGCAAATGCGAGTGGTGCGGCACTGAGTTTTCCGTGGTGGATACCGGCGGTTTCACCAGCGGGTCCGACGACGTTTTCGAGGAGGCCATCCGCTCCCAGGTGATGATCGCCATCGACGAGGCCGACGTCATACTTTTCATGGTTGAGGCAGCCACCGGTGTCACCGATTACGATGCGGAGATAGCCGACATCCTCCGCCGTTCCAAGAAACCGGTGGTGCTCTGCGTGAACAAGGTTGACAGCGGCGAGAAGATGTATGACGTGTGGCAGTTCTATTCCCTGGGCCTCGGGGAATGCTACAGCATTTCGGCCGCGAACGGTTCCGGCACCGGCGACCTCCTGGACAATATCGTGAAGGTCCTTCCGCAGGAGGAGAAGCCCCTGGAGGATGTGTCATCGGTCCCGGCAATTGCGATAGTGGGCCGACCGAATGTTGGGAAATCCTCGCTTACCAACGCCCTGCTGGGTGAGGACAGAAATATCGTCACTCCTGTTGCCGGCACCACAAGGGATTCTATTTCAACTTATTACAATAAGTTCGGGCACGAGTTCAACCTGGTTGACACCGCCGGTATAAGGAAAAAGGCCAAGGTCCATGAAGACCTGGAGTTCTATTCCGTAATGCGTTCCATAAGGGCCATCGAGCATTCCGACGTATGCATCCTGATGATAGACGCCACAACCGGCATGGAGGCCCAGGACATGAGCATCTTCAATCTCATACAGCGTAACCGGAAGGGCTGCGTGCTGGTGGTGAACAAGTGGGACCTGTTCGAGAAGGACAGCAATACCATGAAGGAATACACCGCCGCCCTCCGTTCCAGGATATCCCCCGCCGACGACGTGCCGGTGATTTTTACCTCCGTCCTCAACAAGCAGAGGATAATGAACGTGCTGGATGCCGCGGCGGCCGTGGCGGAGAATATGAAACGTAAGGTTCCCACCTCCGAACTCAACGAGGTCATGCTTCCGGAGATTGAAAACTATCCTCCTCCCGCATGGAAGGGGAAGTACGTGAGGATCAAGTATGTAACCCAACTGCCCACGCGAACCCCGTCGTTCGCTTTCTTCTGCAACCTGCCGCAGTGGGTGAAGGATCCGTACAAGAGGTTCCTGGAAAACAAGATCAGGGAGCATTTTGACTTTTCAGGTTGTCCGGTGCAGGTTTTCATGCGGTCAAAGTAAGATATGGCGGCCGACTACCTTGACCTGAAGTCGCTGCAGGCGATGATCAAGGAAGGGTTGGAAGACCTCTTCCCTGAAAAATTCTGGGTCAAGGCGGAAATCGGACAATGGTCTCCCAGGGCCAACGGTCACTGTTATCTGAGCCTTCAGCAAAGCGACGGCAAGGGCGTGGTGGCCGAGATGAAGGCCATGATATGGAAGTGGAACGTCCTGCCTCTGACCGCCTTTTTCGAGGAAGGTACGGGGTCGCCGCTAAGGAGCGGTATAACCGTGCTGGTGAAGGTCGAGGTGAATTACAATCCCATTTACGGGATATCCCTTTTCATAGACGACATCGACCCTTCGTTCACTCTGGGCGAGCAGGCCCTGGAGCGGAAAAGGACCATGGAACGCCTTGAAAAAGAAGGACTTACCCTGCTGCAGAAGGAACTCTGTCTCCCGGACATTCCGTACCGGCTTGCTGTGGTCTCGTCAAGGACGGCGGCCGGATTCGAGGATTTCTGCAAACATCTGGAAGGCAACGCCTGCGGCTATGTCTTCAAGGTGGTCCTGTTCGAAGCGGCCATGCAGGGAGCCGATGCTCCGGCGTCCGTTGCTTCCGCCGTTTCGGAAGCCGGGGCTGGGGATTTCGACGCCATACTTATCCTCAGGGGCGGCGGCTCGGCCCTGGACCTTTCGTGCTTTGACGACTACTCCCTAGCCGCTGAGCTGGCAAGGTGTCCGATGCCTGTCCTGACGGCCATAGGGCATGAGAAGGATTTCCATGCGGCCGACCTGGTGGCGCATGCGTATTTCAAGACCCCGACCGCCTTGGCAGACTGGTTCATCTCGCTTTATATGGCTCAGGATGAACGGATTACCGGGCTGTTCTCCCGTGTGAAAGCGGGCTTTTCCCGGCGCCTTTCCACCATGGAGTCGGCCGTTGAAAGGATAGTTGACGGTATGAAGTGGGCCCTCTCATCTCGCCTGTCAAAGGAAGAGTCCCGGATTTCGGTCCTCGAGGCGGGAATCCTGGGGGCCGACCCGGCGAAGATACTGTCCAGGGGGTACGTGCTGGTGACCGGGAAGGACGGCCGGATGCTCAGGTCGGTTTCGGGAGCGGCTCCTGGCGATGAGATAACGGTCTGCTTTGCCGACGGCCGCCTTATAGCTGAGGTAAAGAAAGGAATATCAAATAAATAGATAATGAACAACCTGTATCTGTCAGATGACCGTCAGCACCCTCGCTGCGTTAGAGGGAGGGGCCCGAAACCGGAGGTTTTGGGAGGGATAGGACCGGAGGTCCGTAGTCAGATGACAGATACAGGTTGTTAAATAATCGACAATTATGGACGATAAGTTTGACTACGACAAGGCTCTCGCGGAGTTGGAGGCGATCGCGGCCAGGGTGGAGGATCCTGCCACCCCGCTCGATGACATCGGCTCCCTGGTGGAGCGGTCCAAGGTACTTGTAAAAGGCTGCCGGGAGTACCTCCGTTCGGTAAGGGAGTCCGTTGAAACAGGGGAGGAAGAGTCATGAAGGGAATGATATACGACAAGGATCCATGGCTGGAGCCTTACAAGATTGCGATTGACGCCCGTCACAGGAGGATACTTGAGGCGGAGAAGCACCTTGCGGGGAAACTGCCACTGAAGGATGCCGTGAACAACCATCTGTACTACGGCCTGCACCGCAGGGAAGACGGTTCCTGGGTATTCCGCGAGTGGGCCCCCAGCGCCACCAGGATATACCTTATAGGGGAATTCAACAACTGGAAGCGGACGTCGGCCTATGCGCTGTCGCCGGTGGGGAACGGGAACTGGGAGATAACGCTTCCGGAGATGTTCCTCAGTCACGGTGAACTTTACAAACTCTTTGTGGAGTGGCCGGGAGGCGGAGGTGAGAGGCTTCCCGCTTATACGACAAGGGCCGTCCAGGATCCCGAGACCAAGGTTTTCTGCGCCCAGGTATGGGCTCCGGCCGTGCCCTACGAGTGGAAGAATCCGCTTCCAGGGCCGCGCAGGACCCCCCTTATCTACGAGTGCCACATAGGCATGAGTTCGGAAGAGGAGAAGGTGGCTTCGTTCGATGATTTCAGGACCACGGTGCTTCCCAGGGTGGCTTCCCTCGGATACGACACCATCCAGATAATGGCCCTTCAGGAGCATCCATACTACGGTTCCTTCGGCTATCAGGTCAGCAATTTCTTTGCGTTGAGTTCCCGCTTCGGAACCCCCGAGGAGTTCAAGGCCCTGGTTGACGAGGCCCACGGGCTGGGGATAGCGGTGGTGATGGACATAGTCCATAGCCACAGCGTGGACAACGAGGCCGAAGGCCTGGGACGCCTGGACGGAAGCGAGGACCTTTATTTCTACAAAGGAGAGCAGGGACATCATCCCGCATGGGGCAGCCTCTGCTTTGACTATGGGAAGGACGAGGTGAGGTATTTCCTGCTGTCCAACTGCAAATACTGGATGGAGGAGTATCATCTTGACGGCTTCCGCTTTGACGGAGTTACCAGCATGCTCTACTGGGACCACGGCCTTGGAAAGGATTTTGTGGGTTACGACAACTATTTCAACGAAGGAGTCGACGAGAATGCGGTAACCTACCTGGCCCTTGCCAACCGGTTGATACACAGCATGAATCCCGATGCTTTCACCATCGCGGAAGACGTGAGCGGAATGGCCGGCCTGGCCGCCCCGTTCGACCAGGGCGGGGTGGGATTCGACTTCAGGATGGCCATGGGGATAGCCGACAACTGGATCAAGTGGATAAAGGAACTCCGCGACGAGGACTGGTCGGTGGGGGAGATATGGTGGCAGCTTACCAACAAGCGGGCCGACGAGAAGACCATCAGTTACGCCGAGTGCCACGACCAGGCCCTTGTGGGGGACAAGACTCTGATATTCAGGTTGATGGACAAGGAGATGTACTTCTCCATGAACAAGGATTCCCAGAACCCGGTAGTGGACAGGGGGATCGCCCTCCACAAGATGATACGCCTGGTTACGGCCGCAACGGCCGGAAACGGATACCTCAATTTCATGGGGAACGAATTCGGCCATCCCGAGTGGATCGATTTCCCGAGGGAGGGGAACGGCTGGTCCTATGCCCATGCCAGGAGGCAATGGTCGCTCTCGGAGCCCGATTACCTCAGGTACCGTTACCTGAAGGATTTTGACGCGGCGATGGTGCATCTCATCCGGAAGGAGGGGCTGCTCGTCTCACCCCCTGAACTGCTCGTCCAGGACGAGGAAAAGAAAGTATTGATTTTCAGGAGGAAAAACTTTATCTTTGCATTCAACTTCAACGCGGAGGGTTCTTTCCCGGATTATGGCTTTGACGTTCCCGACGGGGAATATGTCCATGTGCTTGATTCCGACGAAGAACGGTTCGACGGATTTGGAAGGATCGCCCCCGGAGAGCACCATTTCACTCTCCAGGGTAAATTGTACCTCTACCTGCCGTCGCGCTGCGCGGAAGTGCTACGAACAGTTTAAGACATTGATATTATGGCTTTTCTGAAATTCAACAAAGCCGAGTTGGTAAACCTTTCCTATTCGCTGAAACGGGAAATCATCCTCGCCAACAAGTCCGGAGCCTGCTGCAATACGTCCATCGTGACCTGCAATACCAGGCGTTATCACGGCCTGTTGAGCGTGCCGGTGGATGCCTTTGGCGGTGGGATGCACTTGTTGCTGTCCTCGCTGGACGAGACCCTGGTCCTCGCGGGGAAGAGGTTCAATCTCGGAATTCATTGCTACGGAGATATTTACGAACCGAGGGGTCATAAGTATATCGTGGATTTCCAGGCCGACCCGGCCCCCCGGATCACCTACAGGGTGGGGGAGACGGAATTCGTCAAGAGCCTGGTCCTTTCCCACGACAACGACCAGGTATTCATCCGTTACGACCTTGTAAAGGCTCCGTCGTCGGTGAAAGTGGAACTCAAGCCCTTCCTGGCATTCAGGAGCGTGCACAACCTGACGTTCAGGAACGCCGACGCCAGGACCGCCGGAACCGAAATTCCCGGCGGGATGTCGTTCAGGATGTACGAGGGCTTCCCCGACCTGGCGCTGCAGCTCAGCTGTCAGAACGAATTCAAGCCCCTGAGCGTATGGTACGAGGGCGTCACCTATTCCGACGAGTACCGCCGCGGCTTTGACTGCCGCGAGGACCTTCTGGTCCCCGGTCATTTCGAGTTTACCATGAAGCCCGGCGACTCGGTGGTGTTCTCGGCGGCCGTGGGACCGGTGAAGCCGTCCGGCCTCAAGCTCCGTTTCGCTTCGGCGGTGGAGAAGATGGGCGCGGTGAACAGCCTGCACGACATCCTCCTTCACCAGGCCGACCTGCTCATCCGGAACCGCGGAGGCCGCAAGCAGATAACCGCCGGATTCTCATGGCTTTACACGGGTCTGTTGAGGGAAACCCTCATCGCCCTCCCGGGCCTGACCCTGTATGCCGACGGTTCCGTCAAGAATTTTGAAGAGATACTTGACAACCTCATCGAGGACGAGCAGGAGAGGCTTTTCCACCGTACCACCCAGGTGGAGGCTCCTCTCAGGATGATAGGCGTCATACAGCACCTGATAGAATTCACCGGCAACGAGAAGAAGGTCTGGGAGAAGTACGGCCAGACCCTCAAGGGAATCGTCCAGAGCTACGCCCCCGGTCACCGCAAGGAGGTGGCGATGCAGCCCAACGGCCTGCTCTGGGCCCAGCTCGACGGCGTGTGCCTGTCGTGGATAAACGCCTATGTCAACGGCCGGCCCGTGAACGAGAGGGCCGGTTACCAGATAGAGACCAACGCCTTCTGGTACAACGCCGTGGCCTTCACGGTGGACATGGAACGCAGGTATGCCGGTCCCGACAGCCCGTACGTCCGTACCTGGGCTCCGGTCAAGGATTTGATTCTCAAGAATTTCCAGCCCATGTTCTGGAATGCGGGCGTGGGCTATTTCGCCGATTACGTGGATAATTCCGGGCAGAACCTCCAGCTCCGTCCAAACCAGCTTTGGGCGTTCTTCCTGAACTATTCGCCGGTTGACGACGACCTCAAGGCCAGGGCCATGAGGGTGATCGACAACGAACTGGTGACCCGTCGCGGAATCCGTTCCCTCTCACCGAGGGATCCGGGCTACAAGGGAGTGTACGAGGGCAACCAGATAGAGAGGGACCTCGCCTATTACAACGGTTGCGCAAGGCCTTCCCTCCTGGGACCGTATGTCTCCGTATGCTTCAAGATGAGGGGCCCTTCCTTCCTGAAGAAGGCCGAATGGCTTATCGAGGGATTCTTCGAGGACCTTCCCAAGCACGGTGTGGGCGCATTCTCCGAGCTTTACGACGGAGATCCGCCCCATGAGCCGCACGGAACCATTTCGTCGGCCCTTTCCACAGCCGCCCTTCTCAGGGTCAGTTATCTGATAGACAAATACAGGGAGCCATGAGAGTACTGATGTTCGGCTGGGAGTTTCCTCCCCATATTGCCGGCGGTCTGGGCACCGCATGTTACGGTATAGTCAAGGGCCTCGCGGCCAACGGAGTGGATACCATCTTCGTGATGCCTTCCGCTTCCGGCGACGAGGACCAGAGCGCCGCTCGCATAATCAACGCCAGCGACGTGGCCGTGGACACCGTATCCACTTCGGTGGACGAATTCCTGGACAGGGTGAAGTTCGTCCACATAGGTTCCAACATGATCCCGTACGCCAATCCCGAGGAATTCAGCAGCCTGGTCGAGGAAGAACGCCTCCGCCAAGTTAAGGATTTCAGGATAAGCTACGGGCAGAAGTACAAGTTCTCCGGGAAATACGGGGCCAACCTGATGGAGGAAGTGGCCCGTTACGCCATGGTGGGCGGAACCATCGCCCTTCAGCACAAGGACGAGTTCGACGTTATCCACGCCCACGACTGGCTCACCTATTATGCCGGTATCGCCGCCAAGGAACTCACCGGAAAGCCGCTAGTGGTGCATGTCCACGCAACGTCCTACGACAGGGGAAGCGAGGAAAACATCGACACCCGGGTGCTGGCCATCGAGAAGAGGGGCATGGAGGCCGCCGACAAGGTGGTGGCCGTGAGCGATCTCACCCGGGGTATATGCATAAACCGCTACGGGATCGATCCCGACAAGGTGGTCACCGTGCATAACGCCGTGGATTTCAGCGGCCGGGAGAACATCCAGGTGGAGCGTGGCGTCAAGGACAAGGTGGTGACCTTCCTCGGGAGGATCACCTTCCAGAAGGGGCCGGAGTATTTCATCGAGGCGGCAGCCAAGGTCCTCAAGAGGACCAAAGGCGTCCGCTTTGTGATGGCGGGAAGCGGGGACATGATGTCCCGCGCCATACGCCAGGTGGCCCGGATGGGCATTTCCGACCGCTTCCACTTCACCGGCTTCCTCCGCGGGGCCGACGTCCAGAAGATGTTCGCGCTTTCCGACGTGTATGTGATGCCTTCGGTATCGGAGCCGTTCGGCATCTCTCCGCTGGAAGCCATGCGCACCGGCGTCCCCTCAATCATTTCAAAGCAGTCCGGCGCGGCCGAAGTGCTCAGGTATGCCTTCAAGGTTGATTTCTGGGACGTGGACGCAATGGCCGACGACATTTATGCCCTTGTCAATTATCCCGCCCTCACTGCCTTTGCGGCCAGGGAAGGCTATGACGAGGTGAACGCCCTCAAGTGGACTGGAGCTACAGCCCGCCTCAAACAAGTATATGAATCGGTATTAAAATAAGGTGTCATGAAAAAGAGTATATGCCTTTATTTCCAGGTACATCAGCCAACCAGGCTCCGCCTGTACAGGTTCTTCGACATAGGCAAGGACTCACATTATTACGATGATTTTGCAAACAGGACCATCCTGAGGAGGATTGCCGACAAGTGCTATCTCCCCATGAACGCCCTGATGCTGGAGGCCATAAAGGCCCACGGCGGACAGTTCAGGATCGCCTATTCCATTTCCGGATCGGCACTTGAGCAGTTCGAGCGCTATGCCCCCGAGGTAATAGACAGTTTCAAGGCCCTTTCCGATACCGGTTGCGTGGAATTCCTGGCCGAGACCTATTACCATTCGCTCGCTTCGCTGGCCTCGTATTCGGAATTCGAGCATCAGGTGCTCAAGCACAAGGCGGCCATCGAGCGCATATTCGGGGTTACCCCCACGGCGTTCCGGAACACCGAGCTGATCTATTCCGACTCCATCGGCCAGCAGGTATGCAGCCTCGGATTCAAGACCATGCTCACCGAGGGCGCAAAGCATATCCTTGGCTGGAAGAGCCCCGGATTCGTGTATTCCGACGCCTCGGAGCCAAGGCTCAAGCTGCTGCTCCGCAACTGGGGCCTCTCCGACGATGTGGCTTTCCGTTTCTCCAACCGCAGCTGGGACCAGTGGCCGCTTACCGCGGAGAAGTTCCTGTCGTCCCTGAAAGCCGCTGCGGCTTCCGGCGACGAGATAGTGAACCTCTTCATGGATTACGAGACCTTTGGAGAGCACCAGAGTGAGGGAAGCGGCATCTTCGACTTCATGAGGGCCCTTCCCGGAGCCGTGATCTCCGACGGGACCTTTGAATTCGTCACTCCCACGAAGGCGGCGCGCAAGCACAAGGTGTCCGACGAACTGGATGTTCCGGATCCCATCTCATGGGCCGACGAGGAAAGGGACGTCACCGCATGGCTCGGAAACGAGCTCCAGCAGGAGGCGTACAACAAGCTTTACGCCCTTGTGGAGAAGCTTTCCCTGGCCCAGGATCCCGTGCTTTGGGAAGATTTCGGCCATCTCCAGGAGAGCGACCACTTCTATTACATGTGCACCAAGTTCTTCTCCGACGGGGAAGTGCATAAATATTTCAATCCGTATGACACTCCGTATGAGGCGTTTATAAATTATATGAACGTTCTCAGCGATTTTAAGATCCGTCTGGATGATGCAATTTCGCACGGAGATATTAAATTTGCAGCCCGAAAGGAGATAGAGGCTCCCATTGCGGCTCCATCAAAGAAGCCCCGCAAGAAGCCGGTGAAGAAGAAATAGTTTATAGATGTTGGTTAGATGAGTGAAAAGACTGTCAATCCTGATTATCTTTTTGAAGTCAGCTGGGAAGTTTGCAACAAGGTAGGCGGTATTTATACCGTAATCGCCACCAAGTCATTATATCTCAAGACACAGCTCGGAAGGCATCACATACTCGTGGGCCCCGACGTTTGGATGCACCGTTCTTCCAATCCCGATTTCCTGGAAGACCCTACCCTGTACCGCTCCTGGAAGATGCAGGCGGCTTCGGAGGGTCTCAGGGTAAGGATCGGGCGTTGGAACGTGCCCGGCAAGCCCATAGCCATCCTTGTGGATTACAAGCAGTTCCTGCCTGAATCGGACAACGTCCTTACGGAACTGTGGAAGAATTTCGGGGTGGATTCCATCACCGGAAACTGGGATTACCGCGAGGCGGCCGTATTCGGCTACGTGGCCGGGAAGGTGATTGAAAGCTTCTACAACACAAACCTGGACCCGTCCGACAAGGTGGTGGCCCAGTTCCACGAATGGCTCTCGGGAGCCGGCCTGCTGTATGTCAAGCAGTCCAAGATTCCCGTAGCCACGGTGTTCACCACCCATGCGACGGTGGTCGGTCGCTGCATCGCCGGCAACAACCTTCCGCTCTACGGAGGTATGCCGTCGTTCGACGGAGACGAGAAGGCTCGCCAGTTCGGGGTTGTGGCAAGGCATTCGCTTGAAAAGATGTCGGCCATCAACGCCGATGTGTTCACGACCGTGAGCGGGATCACCGCCCGGGAATGCGGACAGTTCCTGGGCCGGAGCGTGGACATAGTTACGCCCAACGGCTTTGAGAACAGTTTCACCCCGGTATCCGACGAGGATTACGCCCGCAGGCATTCCCTCGCCAGGAAGAAGCTGGTGGAAGTGGCGTCGGCGATGTCGGCCGAGACGGTGGCTCCGGATTCGGTTTTCATCGGCATAGGCGGCCGTTACGAATACCGGAACAAGGGAATCGACGTGTTCCTTGACGCGCTTGACAGCCTTGCCCGTTCCGGTTATTCCGGGAAAAGCATCCAGGCCTTCATAATGATTCCGTCGGGGCACAACGGCCCGGACCGGAACCTGGCCGCAAAACTTTCCGGGAACGGGGATCCGGATTACCGCACCCAGACCTCGCACTTCCTTCAGGATCCTGAAAATGACATTGTTACGCGCCGGTTCCGGGAGCTTGCGCTCTCCAATGCTATAGGTGACAAGGTAAAAGTCTATTTCGTCCCGTCGTACCTCAACGGCGACGACGGAATCTTCAACATGTCTTATTACGACGTCCTGTGCGGAATGGACCTGGCCCTGTTCCCGTCGTATTACGAGCCGTGGGGATATACCCCGCTGGAGGCCCTTGCGTTCAGGATTCCCACCCTCACCACCACCCTTGCGGGTTTCGGGCTCTGGGTCAGGGAACATTACAAGGGCGACCATCCCGGCATCACCGTCCTCGACAGGGACGATTCCAACTATTCCAGCGTGGTTGCCGGGGTAGTGGACCGTATCAGGGAGATAGCCTCCCTCGACGACGTCACCCGTCCCCGGTACAGGGACAACGCCCGTGAAGTGGCCGACATAGCCCTTTGGGAAAATCAGATAGTTTATTACAGGGAAGCCTATTCCATGGCCATTGGCAAGGTGGCTTCCCGGATCGGGGAATATTCCTCGAACAAAGGAAAGACAATGCAGTACACAAAACCTGAAATCAATGCTCCAACATGGAAATCGGTGTTCGTCACCCGCCACCTCCCGGAGAACCTGTCGCGGTTGGAGAAGCTCGCGCACAACCTGTGGTGGTGCTGGAACGAGAGCGCCAAGGACCTGTTCAAATCCATAGACCCCGTGGTCTGGCATAACTCCGGCCACAATCCCCTCGCCGTGCTTGACACGGTGAGCCTCAAGCGTTTCCGTCAGCTTTCATCGGATGCCGACTTCCTTTCCAGGATGCATTCCGTGCTTGACGAGTTTGACTCCTACATGGCCGCAAAGGCTCTCCGCACCGACCCTTCGGTTGCGTATTTCTGCATGGAGTACGGACTGGACACCTCCCTCAAGATTTATTCCGGAGGCCTTGGAATCCTTGCGGGCGACTACCTCAAGGAAACCTCCGACATGAACGTGAACCTCACGGCCATAGGCTTCCTCTATCGTTACGGATACTTCACCCAGGTGCTTTCCGGCCAGGGTTACCAGGTTGCCCGGAACGACGCCCAGGACTTTGCCAAGATCCCGGCGTCGCCGGTACTGGACGAGAGCGGCAAGTGGCTTACGGCCTCGGTCGCCTTCCCCGGAAGGACCCTCTACGCCAGGATATGGAAGGTGGAAGTTGGCCGTACCGACCTCTATCTCCTGGATACCGACTTCGAGGACAACATCCCCGAGGACCGTCAGGTTACCTACAACCTCTACGGCGGCGACTGGGAGAACCGTCTCAAGCAGGAACTCCTGCTGGGCGTGGGCGGAATAAGGGCCCTGACCATCATGGGCATCACCCCGCAGATATACCATTGCAACGAGGGCCATGCCGCATTCATCGGGCTGGAGAGGCTCCGCAGGCTCATCGAGAAGGAGAACCTGGACTTTGCCGAGGCGCTGGAAGTGGTCAGGGCGACTTCGCTCTTCACCACTCATACCCCCGTCCCTGCAGGGCACGACGCCTTTGACGAGGGCATGCTCCGCAAGTACATAGGCCACTATCCCGAGAGGCTCAAGGTGGACTGGGAAACCCTGATGTCGCTTGGAAAGGTGAATCCCCTGGACAGGGGCGAGAAGTTCTCCATGTCCAAGCTTGCGGCCAACTGCTCGCAGAATGTGAACGGCGTTTCCATGCTTCACGGGAAAGTGAGCCAGGACATTTTCGCCCACATGTATCCCGGATATCTCCCGGAGGAACTGTACGTGAGCTATGTGACCAACGGCGTGCATTATCCCACCTGGTGCGCCCCGGAGTGGAAACCGGTCCATGCAAGGGTGTTCGGCCCCGAATTCCTTACCCACCACTACGACAAGAGCTGTTTCAACGGCATCTACAATGTGGATGACGCAGAGGTATGGTCGGTCAAGAAGACACTGAAAAAGAAGCTTATAGCCTATGTGAAGGAGAAGCTTCAGGACAAGGCCATATCCAACCATTACTCACCGTCCGAGCTGGTTACCATCCAGGAGACCCTCCGCGACGACGTCCTTACCATAGGCTTCGCCCGCCGCTTTGCAACTTACAAGAGGGCCACTCTGCTGTTCAGCGACCTGGACCGCCTTGACGCCATAGTCAACAATCCCGACCGTCCCGTGCAGTTCTTCTTTGCGGGCAAGGCACATCCTGCCGACAGGGCCGGCCAGGACCTCATCAAGCAGATCGTGGACATCTCCAAGCAGGACCGTTTCATAGGGAAGATAGTCTTTGTGCCTGGATACGACATTACCGTGGCAAAGCGCATGGTGCAGGGCGTGGACGTGTGGATGAACAATCCCACCCGTCCCCAGGAAGCCTCCGGAACATCCGGCGAGAAGGCCGCCATGAACGGAACGATGCATTTCTCGGTGCTTGACGGATGGTGGGTGGAAGGTTACCGCGAGGGTGCCGGCTGGGCCTTGCCCGAAGAGCAGACCTACGATGACACCGCTTACCAGAACGAGCTGGACGCGGCCACGATCTACGGTATCCTCGAGAACGAGATAGCTCCGGCCTACTACCGGACCGACCCTGCCACCGGCAGGAGCGCCGAATGGGTGGGCTATATCAAGAACACAATCGCACAGGTTGCCTCCAACTTCACCACCAACCGGATGCTGTCCGACTATCTGGCACAGTACTACATCCCCCAGTCGGCAAGGGGAGCCAGCCTGGTGGCCGACGACTTTGCCATAGCAAGGCAGATCGCCCTGTGGAAGAAACGCCTGCGCCGCGAGTGGAAGAATGTAAGCGTGGTGTCGGAGACCTATCCCGAGACCTCCTACGACCTTTCGATCAACGACGAATTCAAGAGCGAGGTGGTGCTGAACCTCGGCGACCTCCG
>JAEEGL010354684.1_pt1 | contig 24250 bp, 23 predicted proteins | sample 9134231 | NCBI WGS metagenome assembly JAEEGL01 (sample SAMN16246548, study PRJNA631951) | gut metagenome | biome: gut microbiome; feature: rumen; material: fiber-attached | host: Bos | place: Iran: Karaj | collected 2018-10
AACGGTGCGTTCGTCGGATGGAATTCGCACCTATGTTATGGCGGCACCTGAAATAATATTGGCGCATGCAAACAGGTATATTGATGCCGATGGTGCGGTTCATTCTATGCATCGCGCCCGCATAAATCGGTTAATGGTTACAAATGCGCGCCGTGCGATGCGGGTAATTGCGACGGCATACTATGATGGGAAAATATCTGATAATAAAATTCCGGGCGGTTTGGTGTTTGTCGCGCTGTCCATTATGCGGGACGAAATTCGCCCAGGTGTGGCCGATGTTGTTGGGGAACTGCGGCAATCGGGTGTTCGGGTTATGATGATAACCGGCGATAATTTGGAAACTGCGCGTGTTATCGCAAATGAATCTGGCATCATTGCAAATGATTCAGATATTGCGATTGCGGCGCCCGAATTTGATGCGCTGTCGGATGCGCGTGCGCGGCGCATTTTACCAAGAATATCTGTAATCGCGCGCGCGACCCCGCAAACAAAACTGCGCGTGGTTGAATTGGCGCGTATGGACGGCATAAGTATCGGTATGTGTGGCGACGGCACAAATGATGCCCCGGCACTAAAGGGCGCAGATGTCGGATTCGCCATGGGCGACAGTACCGATGTATGCAAAGGCGCCAGTGATATTATCATCGTGGACAATAATTTTATATCTATCACGAACAGTATTTTAATGGGCCGCACATTTATGCATAATGTGGTAAATTTCTTGCGATTCCAATTACCGATAAATTTCATGTTGGTTGTGGTCAGTATTTTATTTCCGCTGTTTTTGGGATTTGATGCGATTGTTGCGGTCCAGATTTTGATAATAAACATTATAATCGACAGTTTGAATTCATTGGCATTTGGTGGCGAAGCTCCGCGGCCTGAATATATGCGCGAACGGGTAATGGGTAAAAATTCGCCATTGATTACATGGCAAACATTGCGTTCAATAATTTGGACAACAGTTGCGGGTGTGTTTATATTTACACTGACCGTATTACCGCCGATTTCCCACATTTTTGGCGGACCGGCGACAGCGCTTTCTGGGCGATTTGCAGTTTTAATAATAATGGCAATGTTGAACGGGTTTGTGGTGCGCGTGCCGGGGTATAATATATTCTGGCATTTGAAATCAAACCCAATGTTTATATTTGTTGCGCTGTTCGTGTTTGCCGGAACATACCTAAGTGTGACATTTGGTGGCGTGGCATTACATTTGGCACCGCTTTCGCCGGTTCAATGGTTGACGGTTGTGTGTATGGCACTGATGATAATTCCAATAAATATGCTGTATCGTGCGATTGTTAAATAAAAATCCTTGATTTTTAGAAATAAATAGTATAGTATGCGGGTCGCTGGGTAACATTCAGGTCTGATTAAGTCGCGGTGCGTTTTGGTCCCGCAGGCGATAAGGTTCCTGTCAAACGCCCGGCACAATGAAAAACCAAAAGGATTATAAAATGGCAAGAGATGGGGCAAAACGTAATACCCGTAAATTGAAAATTGGCCGCCGGTTGGGTGTCAACCTGTGGGGCCAGGCAAAATCACCGTTTAACAAACGTAAATATAAACCGGGACAACATGGTCCAACTTCGCGTGGCGGCAATATGACCGATTACGCAAAGCAGATGCGTGCAAAACAGACCCTGAAAGGATACTATGGCAACATCGGCGAAAAGAAGTTCCGTGCATATTACCTGGAAGCAGATAATATGAAAGGCGACACACCAGATAACTTGATTGGTTTGTTGGAACGTCGCTTGGACGCGGTTGTATATCGTGCAAAATTTGCGCCGACTGTTTTCTCGGCACGCCAATTGGTAAGTCACGGTCATATTTATGTCAACGATAAACGCGTGAAAATCGCTTCTTACCAGGTTAAACCAGGTGATGTTATCACCGTTGGTGAAAAAGCGAAACAAATGCCGTTGGTCGTTTTGGCGTTGGAATCGGGCGAACGCAATACACCGGATTATATCAATGTAGATTCTGCGAACTTTGTCGCAACATTTACACGCGTTCCGGCGTTTGCAGATGTTCCGTATCCGGTTCAAATGTCTCCGGAATTGGTCGTCGAATTCTATTCTCGTTAATAGATTTTGGCAAAAATTCATATATCCGCCCAAACGGGCGGATTTTTCTTTGCTTTCCGCAAACAAACGGTGTATAATAAACCAAACAAAACAAAAGATAACAATATGTCTGATAATAAAATTTATCTGTCGGGTATTAAACCCACGGGAACCGTCCATTTGGGTAACTATATTGGTATGTTATCACAAATGCGCGATATTTCCCACGAACATAAAACGGTTATGTTTATTGCGGATTTGCACGCATTAAACACAATGCATGATGCGGCCGCGGTGCGCGAACACACCTATGAAATCGCCGCGATTATTATGTCCATTGGGTTTAATATGGGAAATGTCTTGATGTTTCGCCAATCGGATGTGCCACACGTTTGCGAATTGGCCACAATGTTAACCAATGTTACACCCAAGGGTTTAATGGATCGCGCCCATTCTTACAAGGCGGCCGTTGATAGAAACACTGCGGCCGGCAATGATGCGGATTTCGGGGTTAATATGGGTTTATATACTTATCCTATTTTGATGGCGGCGGATATATTACTGTATAATTCCGATACGGTTCCCGTTGGTGCAGATCAAAAACAACATGTTGAATTTGCGCGCGATATTGCGGGACATTTTAATACAATCTATGGCAATGTGTTCAAATTGCCGGAACCGCAGATTATGCCGGATGCCGGGATTATTCCGGGATTGGACGGCCGGAAAATGAGTAAATCTTATGATAATGTCATCCCACTTATGGCATCTTCGGCAGATTTGAAAAAACGGATTATGCGCATCATTACAGATAGCAAAACACCGGACGAACCCAAAGACCCGGACACTTCGACAATATGTATGCTGTATCGTCATTTTGCAACTGCGGCGGAAACCGCGGAATTGGCCGACCGGTTCCGCGCCGGCGGTATGGGGTATGGCACGGCGAAAACAATCTTGTTCGAAAAATTGGATTCTGTGTTATTGCCTATGCGTGAACACTATGAATATTTAATGGCGCATCGCGAAGAATTGGATGCGGCATTGGCCGACGGTGCCGCCGCCGCGCGTAGAATTGCCGATAAAACAATGTCGCGCGTCCGCCATGTAATGTTGGGAACAAAAAAATAATTAAACAACCAAGGGAGAGAGTATATGAGTAACAAAACAATCGGAATAATCGCATGCGCTTTGTGCGTGTTGGCTTTGGGTTGGGGCGCGGTAAATCGTCTGGCCGAACCACGAACAATAAGTGTTGGTGGCGAATGTCTAACATCGGCACCCAAGGACAGAACCGCAATTACTATTCGGGTCAGTGTTACGGACAAAAGTGCGGCAAAATCTATGAAGACCGCATCAAGCAAGGTTGCCGCCATTAACGAATATTTAAAAACATTGGATGTCAAGGTCCAAACCAGCGAGTTCAATTCTTACGAGAAAAACGAGTGGAATCCGACAACACACAAGTCTGATTTTGTTGGTATTGAAACGACAATCGCGTTGGATGTTTCTGCGTCAAATATCGATACAATTGAAAAAGTATTAACAGAGTTTGCCGGTCAACCCGATGTATTTGTTACAAACCTGCGTATGTTCACATCTGCGGAAACATTAAAACCGATTTTAGAATCGTGCCTGAGGACCGCGGTTGAAAATGCGCGTTCCCGCGCAGATGCTTTGGCGGCGGGGGCGGGTCGTCGTGTCGGCAAACTGTTGGCGGTATCATACGGTTCGGGCGGTGGATACAGTGTAAGTCCCGCTGCAAACTTTCGTTTGGCCAAGGCCGAAATGGTAATGGCAACCGCAGATTCCGGATATGCCGGTGGCGCAATCACCGGTAAAGATACCGAGGTTTCTGTGAACGTTTCCGCAATATTTGAAATAAGGTAAAGATGCAAGAAATCATCGATGAATTTACGGAATACATAATTAAAACGCGTAATTATTCGGCGCATACGGCGGTGGCTTATGTTGCCGACATCGATGATTTCCTTAAATTTTTTGCCGAATTTAATGGGGCAAATGTGTTGGTGGGCGACCTTTCGCGGGCCGACACAATTTGTTTTCGCGCGTGGTTGGCAAATCGACAATCACGCGGATTGTCTTTCAAATCTACGGCACGTGCATTGTCTGCCTTGCGCGGGTTTTATAAATATCTGGCAAAACATCACGGCATAGAAAATGATGCAATTGGTTTAATATCTTCGCCACGCGTTCCAAAAAAACTTTCCAAGGCAATAGATGCATCCGATGTTGCCGATATGAACGGCGCAATTCATGTGATTGATAATTCCGAACCATGGATTGCGGCGCGTGATTGGGCATTGGTAACATTACTGTTTGGGTGCGGTCTGCGAATATCCGAGGCGTTAGCACTGCGCAATTCGGACATAGCCGGCGCGCCGGAATCATTGCGCATTGTGGGCAAGGGCGCAAAAGAACGCATAGTTCCCGTTTTGCCGGCTGTTTATACGGCAATTAAAAAATATACTGAATTGCGCCCATTTGGAAATGCCGCGTCCGATGAATTGTTCCGCAGTGTTCGCGGGCTTCCTATGTCGGCGCGCATGGCGGAAAAGGTTATCGAAAAATTGCGAAATTACCTGCAATTGCCGGACTATGTAACGCCGCACGCGTTGCGACACACTTTTGCAACGGCATTGTTGTCTGATGGGGCAGATTTGCGCAGTTTGCAAGAATTATTGGGACATTCGTCTCTTTCCACAACGCAACTTTATACGCGGGTTAATATGTCCGAAATTATGGACATTTACGAACATTGCCACCCGCGCGCAAGCGAACAAGATGAAAATTAAATTGACTTTTGTATCAAAATTTGAAACAATAACTACGTTATGACAGTTCGTTTTATAAATTTTTACTGTTGTTGTTAAAATGTTTCAGATGCAAACATATCGTTTGCGTATTTCATATAGTTTTGTTATTATAACCAACACAAATATACAAGGATTTTATCATGCAAATAAGACTTTATAACACAATGACGCGCAAAGTGGAAGATTTTGTGCCAATTACACCAAACCATGTTGGTATATATAATTGCGGCCCAACCGTCTATTGGGATCAACACCTTGGTAATATGCGGACCTTTTTCAACAGCGACATGATGAAACGCATGTTTTTGGCGAATGGTTATACGGTAAATCATGTTATGAACTTTACTGATGTTGGCCATTTAACCAGTGACGAAGACACTGGCCAAGATAAAATGGAAAAGGGCGCGGCCCGTGAAAACATGTCTGTATGGGACGTGGCAAATAAGTATATAAAAAGTTGTGTAAACGATATGGATTTGCTGAATATTATTCGTCCAACGCATACACCACGCGCAACCGACCATATCAAAGAACAGATAGAACTGATTCAAAAACTTGAAAAATTGGGTTATACATATGAAATTCCGGGCGATGGAATCTATTATGATACATCAAAATTGCCGGATTACGGTAAACTGGGCGGTCAAAATTTAAATGAATTGCGCGGCGGTGCGCGTATTGAAAATAATAATAAACGCAATATTACTGATTTTGCACTCTGGAAGTTTTCGCCAACAGATGTAAAACGTCAAATGGAATGGGACAGCCCATGGGGCGTGGGTTTCCCGGGCTGGCATCTGGAATGCAGTGCAATGAGTATGAAATACCTTGGTGATCACTTTGATATTCACAGTGGCGGTCAAGAACATATCAAGGTTCATCATACAAACGAAATCGCGCAATCAGAACCGATTGTTGGTGCACCATGGGTTCATTATTGGGTGCATTGGGCTTGGTTAATGTTGCGTGAAGGCAAAATGGCAAAATCATCGGGTTCTTTCTTTACGGTTCGTGGCTTGATAGAGCGGGGCTATGACCCAATGGCGTTCAGGTATTTGTTGCTACAAGGACACTATCGTCAACCAATGGATTTTTCATTTGAATCTTTGGATGCCGCCGCCGCGGGATACAAGAATATTGTCCGTAAAGTGGCGGATTTAATGGCTGCGGACGATAAAACACCGGTAAATCAAGATTTGTATAACGAATGGCACGATAAAATTTTGACACCAATTTCTGATAACCTTAAAACATCGGAAACATTGGTGGTCGTCCAAGATTTATTAAAAAACCAAACTGTAAATCCGGCGACAAAATTATCTTTGTTGAATTTTATAGATGACCTTTTGGGATTGCAATTGATTGACCGTGCAAACAAATTGCGTGCGGCGGAATCCGCGGTGGCACCTGCGGAAATTCAAGAATTGGCGGAAAAACGTGCAGATGCCAAGAAAAACCGCGACTTTGCGACCGCAGATGATTTGCGTGGCAAAATAGATGCGGCGGGTTGGACGGTTATGGATATTCCTGGCGGATTCAAATTGGTGAAAAAAGGATAAATATTTTACAAAAACCGCTTGAATATGATTGTTTTTGTGTTATATTTAGCCCCAGCGAACAAGAGGATTTTTTATGAATTACCCATATATGCCTAAATCCACTGCTTTGTGGTTGATTGAAAACACTTCTTTGACATTCGAACAAATTGCTGAATTCTGCGGATTGCATGAATTAGAGGTTAAAAATATTGCGGATGCCGAAACCCAAAAAATGCAGGGTTTAAACCCAGTTTTGAACGGCCAATTGACCCGCGAAGACATCGCAAATTGTGAAGCCGACCCATCTGCGCGCCTTACTTTGCGTGAAAATATAGTTCGTGCTCAAAATGCCCAAAATAAGAAAGGTGTTGGTTATACACCAAAATTACACCGTCAAAATCGTTTGGGTGGAATTTTGTGGATTCTGAAAAATTGTCCGGAATTGTCAGATGGACAAATTGCGCGCCTTATGCGCAGCACCAACCCAACGGTGGCTTCAATCCGCAACAAGACGCATAAGAATTATTCGGAAATTCAAATTCAAAGTCCGATAGTTTTGGGATTGCTTTCTGAATCTGCATTGCATGATGCAGTTGCCAAGGCAAACCGCGCGGCAGAAAAGGCGACCAAGGGTAAAAAGAAATAAATTATCAAACCATAAAGCATGGGGTTTTTGATGTCCAAAAAACTTGATAACGCGACCAAATTATTGGTGGATTCATTACCGGAAAACCTTCAGAAATTGGCAACTTCTTCGCTTGAAAACGGCTATCTGTCCCAGATAGACTTTAATGCCGCGGTTGATGCCGATGAAATTCCGGACGAAGAACATGCCGAAGTTCAAGAATTTTTCAAACAAGATTTGGGCTTGGAATTTATTGAAACGGACAATTATTCCAAAGATATGGAAAAATATTACGATGAAGATGCCGATGAAAACGCGGAAAAGTATCGTAATTTGTTAAATGCCGATGCGGAACAGGTTGATGTTAATGACGAAGATTATGAACACTATGCCAAACAATTGGAACGCAGTCAGACTGGTAATTTGGTTCTGGGGGTCCAAGATTCTGTTCAATCGTATTTGAAACAAATTGGAACCGTGCAATTATTGACCGCCGCGGGCGAGGTTGCAATTGCCCAACGCATCGAGGCCGCATCCCGCCTTATGATTTATGGTCTGTGTGAAAGCCCGATGACAATTCAGGCTATGTTGGATTGGTATCAACAATTGTTAAATGAAGATATTCGTCTGCGTTACATTATAAATTTGGAAGCCATGTATTCATCTGATGCCGAACAAAAGTCTTTGGCGGCGATTTCCGAAACATTGAAATCCAAAGGTGTGGACCAGGTTGACGATTTGGATGACGATGATTTAGATGATTTGGAAGAAAGTGTTGCCGATGATGAAGATGACGAAGAAGATGACGATATGTTGGATGATGAAGACGGCGATAAAAAAGAAGATACACCGCGTGGAACATCTGGTGTGCCAATTCCAGTAATGGAAGAAGCGCTAATGCCAATGGTTTTAGATTTGTTTGCTAAAATTAAACGCACATTTAACAGCATGCAAAAATTGCAGGCAATGCGCTTGAAAAACTTGCTTACATCATCCAAGCCGGATGAAGCGTTGGAAGCGAAATACAATAAAATGCGTCTGACACTGTTTGAACATGTAAGCAAGATTCGTATGAACGATGATCGTATCGCGGAAATCATGGATAAATTGACCGAACGCGACCAGTTGCTAATGGGACTTGAAGGCAAATTGTTGCGTCTTGCCATGGCAAACAAGATTAAACGCGAAGATTTCTTGGCGGAATATACCGGCAACGAATTGAACCGTAATTGGGTCAAGAAATTATTAAAACATAAAAGCAATGTTTGGGTGAACTTTGCGAAAAAGCATGGTGCGGACATTGTTAAAATCCAAGACGATATTACGGCGATTGCGGCCGAAACGGGTCAACCCACGGGCGAATATAAAAAGGTTGTAGAATTGGTTCGCCGTGGCCAGGCTGAAGCCGCACGCGCAAAACGCGAAATGATAGAAGCGAACTTGCGTTTGGTTATTAAATTCGCGAAAAAAAGCAGCAACCGCGGTTTAGGTTTGGACTTCTCGGACTTGGTGCAAGACGGCAATATCGGTTTAATGAAGGCAGTTGATAAATTTGACTATCGTTTGGGAAATAAATTTTCAACCTATGCGACCAATTGGATACAACAGGCAATTTTGCGCAGTATCGCAGACCAGGCGCGCACAATTCGTATCCCAGTGCACATGATTGATAATATACACAAGATTCAACGCGCCACGCGCCAGTTTATGCATAAATATGGCCGTCAACCAACCGCCGAAGAATTGTCCAAGATAATATATCTGCCGGTGGACAAGATTCACAAGGCAATGAAGGTGAACCTTAAACCAATTTCGTTGGAGGCGCCTGTTGGTACCGAAGACGACAGTTCGCGTATGGAAATTATTGCGGATGAAACGGCGAAAAATCCGTTTACATCGGCGGCACAAAAGAATCTGCGTAAAATTGTTACTCAAATTCTGTCGGAACTGGATCCCAAGGAAGAAACGGTTCTGCGTCAACGTTTCGGTATGAGTACTAACAAGACCAGCACATTGGAAGAGGTCGGCGAGTATATCGGGGTTACACGTGAACGTATACGTCAGATTGAACAAAAGGCACTGAACAAATTAAAGCACCCAACACGGGCACGCAAATTGCGCAGTTTCTTGGAAGATTAACGGAGGGGGCGTTTTCAAACGCCCCTTTTTAATAACAACCAAAGGAGGCAAAAATGAAAAATACGGTTTTATTTTGTGCGGGACTTTCGGGTTCAGGCAAAACGTATTATATTAAAAATACGTTACCGGATGGTTTGTTTTATAACCTTAAATCTGCGACTACGCGCGATATGCGTGCTGGCGAGGTTGAAGGCCGAGAATATTATTTTCGTGATGAAGAATATTTTAATAACACCCCTTTGGTAACACGTTTATGGGTAAATCGTGATTTTTGGAAACCGGGCGAACGCAAATGGATGTACGGCGTTCCGGAATCTGAGGTTATACCAAACCTTGGACGTAATTTTGTCTATGATGTCATAGAACCTAAATATGTTCGTCAAATGATAGATTGGTTTAATATGCATGGATTGGATTCATCATACGTCTATAAAATCGCGTGGTTTTTGCCACCAAAGAATAATTTTGAAATTGCATCGGCGCGTGCAACAATGCCAAATGATATTGCTGTTCGGCGCGCAAATACGTGCGATATAGAAGATTTTTTAGAGGTTGATCTGCGTCCAGATTTTATGTTATGCCCAATTAAGGGGAATATGGATCCGCGTCTGATTCAATATATTGGGGCGGTGTATGAAGAAATGCAGTGGCGGCAAAACAAAACAGTAAATAGACCAATTTCAAATTCACGATAAAAACCGCCCATTTGGGCGATTTTTAATTATCCAACACGCCGGCGTGATAGGTTGTGTTGTTATATGTTAAATTTAAACTGCCGGTTCCACCATTGCCGGTTTCCAACGGCACATAGCATGTAACCCCGTTTTGGCGTACGTTTATTGCCACTGTTGTAACCTTGGTCGCAAACAGTGGGAAGGTCAAACCAGTGCTGGTTCTTAATTGCGTTCCAAACGAACATAAATCTGGACACTGGCCACCATACGCATGATCGCATGATGGTGTGTCGGAATCAGGCTTACAGGCAACAGTTCTCATTGTGTTGGAAGAATTCAACTTCCAGGAATTCTCATAGCCAGTTGTAACTTGTGTAGTTCTAGTTGGACACGTTCTATCCATATTGGAAGCCCCCACAAATATACTGTTCATATATGAATCTGGTTGATTGTTCATCCCGTTTATACCATCAAACAGATTATACGGAACATATCCAGTTAGACTTGAACAATTTTTAAACATATAATTAAACATACCAGTTCTTGCAGTTCCAGATAAACCACTAAACAGGTTAGTTGGAATTGGACCTTTTAAATTTTCGCAATCTTGAAAGGTTTCATAAAACAGTGGCATTGTATTCCCAATTTTCGGGAAAAGTGCCCCCAAACTACCCCCGATACCAACAAGATTTGTATCATTGTCAACACGTAGTACCGAATAACTGCGGCCATTTTTGGTTGAATATTCTGTAAATTCGCCACTAAGACGTATAGTACTTGTTTGATAAAAAGTATGAACTATACGCGTGTGGGTTGATTGGTTTTATCTTTAGAAACTGTTTGAACTGTGCTATTATCGCCCCAATCGATATACAATGTTCCTTTGGCGTTAAAATAAAAACTAAAATCAAATCCGTCGGTTGGATCTGTCGAAGTTACCGTCATGGTAAATTGTACAGGTTTACATGTTCCATTGGAAAGTGTAATTTCATCAGCTGTGCATGCGACCGCAGGCGCAATTTGAAATGCGCCAAAAACACTGATAAATATAATTATCAGTACACGCAAAAAACGCACAAAATTCAACATGTTATTGTGTTATTTGATGTTTTCCTTTCCTCGTTATATTTTAAGGCTAGCAAAAATGCGCCAAACGGCGCAAGTATAAATATATAAATTATTATATATTTATAAAAATTTTTCCGATGAATTATATCTGGGCAGATAAAGCAGAATAAATTACACCCAAATCAGTCTTGATTAGCCCCGCAACCAATTTGTCGGCATTATCGGTTTGCCGTGCTGCACCAACAATTTTATCGAAACTGCGAACAAATTGTGTCGCCTGGGAACGGAATACAGAATCAGATTTTAACAAATCGCGAATTTGTTTTTTATCGGCGGCCTTGATAATCTTGGCCATCCATTTTGCAAATATTGTTTTGTCGCCGTCATGATATTTCTTCCAAACAACATCGGGAATTTCTCCGCCCATCGCGCGGGTTAAATCGATTGTTTGTTCGTACATTTTATCAAATTCATGTGTGGCCGATTCCAAGAAATCACGACCACTGGCGCGTGGCATCGGTGCGGCGGTGCCGGCGGATTTAATTGCCTCCATTGGGGCGGCGGCGCGCGCAACCATCATTTGTTTGTTTAATGTCTGCATTGTGTCAACGGCCTTGGCATAATCGGACATCAAATCAATCATTTGCTGACGTGATTGGCCGGCCAAGTTTTCTAATTTAACCGCAGAATCAGCAACCGCAACGGTGGATTTTTCGACTGTTTCTTGTATCGCAGCAATTTTTTCATCCAATTCAGAAACAATTTTACCCAATCCGATACCCGCGTCACCAGATTGTCGCGCCAGTTCAGGCAGTGCCTCGTAATACTTATCAATCAATTCAGACAATGGTTTTAATTGTGCCGTTGTTTCCATAGACATCTTAATCAGACCTTCGGATTGACCGGTTAATTGGGTGTGTGCCGCGTTCATTTCTATCAGTGTTTCGCGCACGCCCGTTGCCATGGATTTTACAGATTCTGAAAACGCATTTGCCGCGGTTTTGGTGTCTTTTAGTGTATCATTGGCAACACCGGATACAGTCTTTAATTCGCTTACCACATCGCCCGCAAAGTCTTTAATCTCATTTTCAAAATGATTAGTTAAACCAGACAACTCAGTTGATATGCCACGCACCGCGCTTTCGGTTTCGGTCGCGCTGGCCATCAAACCTTCAACTGCATCAGTTAATTTCTTAATCTGTTTTTCAATGGAAGATTCAGACAATAACACCTGGGCGCCGACAACATTTGCGGTGTTGGTAAGTGTGTTCATTTGGGCAGTTAATTGTTTCTTGCTTTGTTTGCCGAATGTATCAAGTTTAGTAAGGTATGTGTTCACAATTTTATTGTTTTCGGCCAAGACATCTTCATAATTGTTTGCAGATTCTTTTATTTGATTGAATCCGTCAACACTGGTCTTGGTTAATTCAGATATTTGGCCTTGGATGCTGTTGGCTTCTTCGGTCATTTTTTGGAATTGTTCTGTGTTTGATTCAAAAGCAGTATTCAGTTGATTGCCAAGATTTGCGCTTGCTTCAGTCCACTGGGTAATTTTTGTATCGATTTGTGCGATTTTCTCATTTGAATCGTTTGTTGTTTCGGTTATCTTGGTCAATGTTTCACCGACCGTTTGGGCAAACCGGTCGGTTGCGGTTGTAACATTGTTCCAATTTTCAGAATTTACAACCTGGGTCAATCCGGAAACAGTATTATCCATACGGCCTGTCATTTGGACAACGCGTTGAACCGCTTCATTTGCGACATTTACCAACTCTTGGTTTCGTGTGGTTAATTCATCGCGTAATTTTTGTGCTTCGGCAATTTGCGCGTTCATGGTTGTTTGCATGTTTTGAAAGCACCCAGTAATGCGTTTGATTTCGTCAGCCATTATTGTATGTAACACGCGAACAGCATCCGCAACACGAGTGCGATCGGGGTCGGTCATTATTGACACCATAGATTCCATAACGCGTTGCGATTTTCGCGATATAAAAAACAACATTATCATTGCGATAAACGCCAAACCCATAATAGATGCGCCAACTATAACGAAAATATTATTGAAATCCATTTCCTTTGCCCCCCAAATAATACAAATTTATGTTCTTGCAGTTATGGATACTTTATACTAGAATTTATACAACAATGCAAGGACATAAATGATAAAAAAAGACATCCTTTCACCCGAACAAGAAATTGCGGCAGAACCAACACTAAATGTATGGGTCCAGGCCAATGCCGGCACCGGCAAAACCAGTGTTTTAACCGCGCGATTGTTACGTATTTTATTCAGGGGAAATGAGCCACTAGGCGGTATTTTATGTCTTACTTATACAAATGCGGCAGCGGGTGAAATGCGCAATCGTATTTTGGATGCGCTGCGTGGATGGGCAATGTCAAATGACGAAGATTTGCGTGAATTATTGACGGGTGTTTCAACAAATAATCCGCCCACCGATTCAGACATTGCGCATGCCCGTGATATATTTTTCAAATACATTGATAATCCCGAAATATTAAAGATAAAAACTATACACGGTTTTTGTGAAGAGGTTTTACATCGTTTCCCGACCGAAGCGGGTATATCTCCGTCATGGTCTTTGGTGTCCGATGCGCCCCAACGTGTATTGTTAAATGATGCATTAAATAACTTGATAAATTCACCGACAAATGATGCGCGTACGGTTGGTGCTTTTAATTATATTGTTGGTGTGATGTCAGAATATAAATTGGACGATTTATTAAAGAATATAGAACAACAATACAAGAACTTTTTTGTGGTGAACGTTTTTGATAATTATAGGAATTATTTCATTGAGACGATTGAGAAAATTTTAAAAATCAACACGCAAAAAAACATTGAAAAAGATGTTGAAAAATTACAAAAAATACTGGAATTGGCACGTGGCGAAAAACGCCCATCCAAGACACTAGAAAATCTTATATGCTTAACCGAAAAATATATCGAAGGCAAGATAGATTTTAATGAATATAAATATGCCTATTTGACCAAAACAGAAACTCCAATCAAGAAAGGGTTAGATTATGATTATCTGTCGTCAGAACGCGACCGTGTTTTGATGACAAACGCATATCAAATAAATAAACAAATTTACATGGCTACTGTTGCCTTGTTTGATTTATCGGGTGCGTTTGCTAAAAAATATGCTGAACTAAAACAAAAACACAATGTTTTGGATTTTGAAGATTTAATTTTATATACGCATCGGTTGTTTTCTAATCCTGAAAATATGGGTTGGGTATTGTCGCAAATGGATTTTTCTTTGTCGCATATACTGGTTGACGAAGCCCAAGATACCGGACCGTTACAGTGGGAATTGTTACAAATGTTGTCTGGTGATTTCTTTGCCGAAGGCGATCGGTCAAATCTACCACGCTCGTTATTTGTTGTAGGTGATACCAAGCAGTATATTTATGGGTTCCAAGGTGCAGATCCAAACGCGTTTGCCCAAAGTCGCAAGCAAATTGCGGCCCAGATAAAAAACAATGCCCGCCAAATACGCGAGGTTCCATTAACACAAAGTTTTCGTTCTGTTGAACCGATACTTAAAACCGTTGATATGTTTTTTAGTGATGCAAATGTGGCGGCGCGCACTGGTTTTGTGAACAATCCGCATAAATGTTTTCGGGTTGGCGAACATGGCCAGGTTGAAATAAATAAACTTATTACTCCTGGGGAACGTGAAACGGCAATTGTGCGTAAAGAATATATTCGTACCATTGGTGATAAAATAGAAAAATTATTGGCAACCGGAAAATACAAGCCACACGATATTATGATTTTGGTTCAAAATCGCAATCCTTTTGCGGTGCCTATGGCAAACGAATTAAAACGTCGTGGCATCGATGTTGCAGGCAGTGATCGTGTCGTATTGCCTAATTTTCCGGTGATTCGTGATTTAATGAATTTATTGCGTTTTTGTATAAATCCTGGGGATGATTATAGTTTGGCTTGTGTTTTGAAAAGTCCGTTGTTTGGTCTGAACGATGCAAGTGTTTATGAAATATGCATGGCCCGAAATGCCGAAAACACGCGTCGCAAGCGCACCAAAACAGATGTTGTTCCAATTACTATATTTGAAATTCTTAAAACAATGTATCCAGAAATCTATTCGAACTTAAACGATTTTATAGATGTGGCAAAAACGTCCGGGCCTTACAGTTTCTTTATGCGTGTTTTAAATACAAATGGCGTGCGTGGTAAATTTATTGCGGCATTGGGCGGTCAAATTATCGATCCTTTGGAAGAATTTATCACAATATGTTTGGCGTATGAACGTACGCGCCCGGGCACTTTGCGGCATTTTATAAAATGGTTTATAACCGGAAACAGCGAAATAAAACGCGATATGGATTCTGGGGCCGGTGTACGAATTGTTACTGTTCACGGCAGCAAGGGTTTACAATCGCAAGTGGTGTTTTTAATAGATACGACTGTTTCGCCAAAAACAAGAAATCTGTATGATTTGGCAGACAAGAAAATGCCGATATGGATTTGGGTTCCTCATACGCCGTCTGGTGTTAGTTCCGAATTCGAAGAAATTCGTGCGGCCGCGTTCGATAAAGATATAGAAGAGAGCTTTCGTTTATTGTATGTGGCGATGACACGTGCGCGCGATGAACTTTATATTTATGGTTTTACATCAAACAATACGGCGCCGGAATTATCATGGCACAATATGTTATGGAATACTTTAATGGCGCATGTTTCGGTATCAAATAATATAATCAGGATTTCAAACTATGACGAATAAATTAAAAGATTTGATTGAAAAATACGAAAGACAAGAATATGCCACGGGGGCGGGGCGCGCCATACATGCGCAAATGCAACATGTGTTTTATACTGACAAAGGGTGGGTTGGAAATCAAGATATAATAAATCGTGTTTCGGCAATTCCAGAACTGATGGAGTTTATGGGTGTCTTGTCAAAAACCGAGGTACCAATTGCGGGAACAATAAACGGGAAATTTATAAGTCGTCGTATCGACAGGTTATATGTAAATAACGACACAAAAAAAGTGGTTGTTTTGGACTATAAAACCGATGTTGATAAGAAATTGTTTTTTGAAAAATATCGCGAACAATTAAAGGAATATTATGAATTATTAAAGCAAATTTATAACGGGTTTGATATCCGGTGTAAAATACTTTGGTTGAATGATTTTACACTGGAAAATATCATATAATTGGGTATAATACGGCCATGCTTATAAATCTAAATATTTCTAATATAGTTCTGATAGACAAACTGAATCTTGAATTTGGTTCTGGGTTGAATATTTTAACCGGTGAAACGGGGGCGGGTAAAAGTATATTATTGGATGCGTTATCACTTGCGCTTGGTGCTCGTTCGGATGTTGGACTGATTCGACACGGAACGGACATGGCGTCTGTTACGGCGGAATTTGATGCAACAAATGATGGTATAAATGCCGTATTAGACGAATTTGGCATTGAGCGCGATAATCATATAATCTTGCGGCGCACACTGGGGATCGATGGAAAAAGTCGTGCCTGGGTAAATGATACGCCCGTATCGATTAAGGTATTAAAAAATATTGGTGATGAATTGGTCGAAGTTCATGGGCAATTCGCCAATCACACTTTGCTGAACCAGGCGATGCACAGACCGGCGCTGGACGAGTTTGCAATTAAAAATATTGCCGGTTTTAATGAATTATTATCAAATACGCGTATGGCATACAACGAATATCATAGCGCGGATTTACGTCTGAATGAAGTGCGCGACTTTTTAAATCGCAGTGCCGCCGAACAAGAATATTTGGAACACAATGTCGCCGAATTGCGTGCGTTAAAGGTTCGACCTGGTGAAGAAGACGAATTGGCAACCAAACGCGCCGATATGATAAATGCCGAAAAAAACGCGGCAATTTTGACCGAGGCATCAAACGCAATTGGCGCGGGTGGCAATACACTGGATGCGCAAATATTTGCGGTTGCGCATATATTGGAACGAATTAAAACCGATCCTAATCCATACAGCGAGCAAATCGATACGCTGTATAATGCGGCAGAAATGGTCGCAAATGTCGCAGGGGCAATCGCACCCGATGATATAGACACCGCAACAGTGGATTCAATTGAAGAGCGTCTGTTTGCAATTCGTGCCGCGGCCCGCAAGCATCATGTTGCGGCGGATGAATTACCGAATAAACTTGCCGAAATGGAAAATGAATTAAACACGATAAATAATTCAGATGCCGAATTAAAGAAATTGGAATCTGTTGTCGCAACGGCAAAGCGCAAGTATGATGAATTTGCTGGAAAATTAACCAATGCGCGTCATGTGGCGGCGGATGAATTGCGTACGCGCCTGTTACGTGAATTACCAGATTTAAAACTTGGTGGTGCGGATTTTATGGTGGAATTCACAACCGCATCGCCGGGGCCGGGCGGGGTGGATGATATTACATTTATGATTAAGACAAATCCGGGTATGCCTTTCGCGCCACTGCATAAATCGGCATCGGGGGGCGAATTGGCGCGTTTAATGTTGGCGATGCGTGTTGTCTTGTCGGGGGCGCGTACCGCACACACATTTGTTTTTGACGAGGTTGATACGGGTATAAGTGGCGCCACCGCATCCGCGGTCGGCGACCGGTTAAATCGTCTGGCCGCCGGTTCCCAGGCATTGGTTATAACCCATTCTGCCCAGGTTGCGGGCTTTGCCGATAAACATTTCAAAATTGAAAAGACATCTAATGGTGAAATTACAACCACAAATGTCTATGAAATCACCGGAAACGATCGGTTAAATGAAATTGCCAGAATAATCAGTGGCGCCGAAATAACACCAGAATCCTTGGCCACTGCAAAAACATTGTTAAAATAAATCCGTCATTTGACGGATTTATATTTTCATTTGCATTTGTTGATTTTTTATAATGTATTCGCGCACATCCAGGTTGGCTTTTTCTTTTAACCATTGCGCAACCAAGTGCCTGTGACAAAATTTTTCCGGTGTTTCAAAGCATAATAAAACAATGTTATCACCTATTTGTTGCAATTGTTTTGCCACATCCAATGGTTTCAGAACATTTAAAACAGTTTCATAATATTTTTCTGTGTACCACTGCTCCGATAATTTTTTATCGTGCCATTCCTTCCACCATAAGTATTTAGGTGCCAATTTCTTATAAGTTTTTCCGGTATAACCATCCGGCGACCAACCTGAAATTCCAACAGGTGTCAAACCATTTAATTCATAATCGTGTATTTTCGCCCAATACCCGGTATAAATCATTTTATTAGTGCTTTGTTGTTTGTTGAACATTAGATTGCTGTATCAAATGACGTAATTTTATCGCCCGGTATACTTCCAATATATCATCGGCCACGGAACGATGAAAGAATACGGCATCTGGGCGTGCGTGGCACGAAAATTTTTCACCATTTGCCTTGGTTATAGTATAACGTGATATACCAAATTTTCCAGGAACTATATTCATCTCAAATTTGTGTATATTGTCTTGGGATACATTATATACCGTGCGCAGAACAAAATAATATTCTGTGTCTTGCGATTTTGTTATAGTAACATTTGCGGATTGCAATATGTCCAAGCATTCGTTTTTAAATTGTTTTGATGTTTTGCTCATGTGTATTCCACCCCTTGATAGTTGTTGGAATTCTAGCGGAAAAAAGCATAAAGTCAATCTATTATATATTGGCAATACCGTCTGCAAATTCAATGCTGGCAATTTTTTGACCGCCATGCGCGGTTGATATAATCGTATTATCTGCGGCACGGGCGATTGCGTATCCGCGCGCCAAAACGTTTTTATAACCCAAAGAATTTAACATTTGACCACTGTGTTCGATGCTGCGGCGCGCGTCCACCATTTTTGCATTTATAATTATGCCCAATGTTCGCGTAATATCATCCAGTCGTTGGGCGCGTTCCATAACCATTTGTCGCGGGCTTTTAATATTTATGTTTTCCACGCGATTACGTGCGTTGCCAAGGCGTGTTGTGAAATTTGATGATAATCGGTGCCACAGGTTATCCAATTCTTGAATCAATGATATTTTGGTTGGAACAACGGCCTCGGCTGCACCGGTCGGGGTAGGTGCGCGGTGGTCTGCGGCAAAGTCAACCAACATCCAATCGGGTTCATGTCCGACACCGGTTATAACGGGAATTTCACTTGCCGCAACGGCACGCACAACAATTTCTTCGGAAAAGGGCAACAGATCTTCCAATGACCCGCCACCACGCGCAACGATGATAACATCTACATTTTTTTCGCGATTAAAATATTTGACACCGGCGGCAACTTCGGCGGCGGCTGTTGCCCCTTGGACAGTTGCAGGATACAGAATCACACGCACCGGGAAACGTTCGCGCAGACGGTTTTGAATATCTTGAAACGCGGCACCGGTTGGACTGGTAACGACACCGATTGTTGTTGGTAATTTTGGTAATGGTTTTTTGCGGGCGGCATCAAATAATCCCTCGGCCGCCAATTTTTGCTTGCGTTCTTCCAACATTTTAAGAATCGCGCCAACCCCGACCATTTCAATGTTTGAGGCGACAATTTGATAATTACTGCGTGCCGGGTATGTGGTAAGTCGCCCAGTTATAATTACTTCCAATCCATCGCTTAATGCGAAATTTATCGGTGTGCCGCGCCATATAATCACAGACATTGCCGCGCCAGCATCTTTGATTGTCATATACATATGTCCGGATGTAGCGCGTGTAATTTGTGATAATTCGCCACGAATTTTTATAACTGGAAAGGCCGTTTCAACCACGTTCTTTAACAGTGCCGACGCATCGGTAACCGAAAAAATCATATCAGGTTTAACAAAAGGTTCCGGTTTTTGCATATTGTTACCTTATAATTCTGTCAATGGCCAACGCGGGCGCGGCGCAATAGGTTCGTGTACAATATTTCCAATTTGATAATTCTCTAATCCCGCCCATGCAATCATTGCGCCATTGTCGGTACACAGGTTCATCGGCGGTGCGGCAAATATCATATTGTGTTTCTTGGCCAAATCTTCCATTGCTGCGCGTATCGCACTGTTTTTTGCGACGCCACCCGCAACAACCAATGTTTTCGGTTTGGCGTTTATAACCGCCGCAGATTTCATCGCATGCCCAAGACGGTTTATTATACAGTCCACAACAGATGCCTGGAACGAAGCACAAAAATCATTTATAAATTCATCGGAATAGGGCGCATCGGTTTTGCTTAAAAATGTGCGTGCCGCGGTTTTGATACCACTGAAAGAAAAATCACAGCCCGGTTTATCACACAATGGACGCGGAAAATCAAAAGCCCGCGGATTGCCCAATGCGGCGCGCCGGTCTACAATTGGCCCACCGGGATAACCCAACCCCAACATTTTTGAAACTTTATCAAATGCTTCGCCTGCGCTATCATCCAATGTTTGCCCAATAAGTTCATATTTGCCGACCCCGCGCACCAACAATATCTGACAATGTCCGCCCGATGCCAGCATAAGCAAGTATGGGAAATCCACCGCAACCGGTGCCGCAGAATTATCCGCTGTTGCCGCGGCAAGGCGCGGTACCAATGCGTGTCCTTCCAGATGATTTACGGCAATCAGTGGTTTGCCGGTGCTTTGCGCGATACCCGTTGCCGCCATCCATCCAATTAACACACCACCAATAAGTCCTGGCCCGGCGGTTGCCGCAACAACATCTATATCGTTGATTGTCATATTGGCGCGTTCCAATGTTTGCCGAATAACGGTATCGATTGCCAATATATGCGCGCGTGCCGCCAATTCAGGCACAACACCGCCGTATTTTTGGTGTTCTGGAATTTGCGAATAAATAATATGCGCCAAGATATTTCTATTAGAATCTACAATTGCGGCACTGGTTTCGTCGCACGAAGATTCAATGCCCAAACACACCGTGCCGATATTTTCTGACACAGATGTTCCCATATCCATTTCAATAATTTTATCGTTTTTCATTTCAGTATTCTCAGCAACATTATACCCAATTTATTTTGATTTTCCATCATTTGATTAACATATTTATTAAAATCTACCTCAACGACTTGTTTTTGTCGTATTGAAGCGTGGCGCAAGTTTCCATTTGGTAATAAAATTCCCATATGTCGCACCGCCAAATCTGTGCCAATTCGTTGTTGTACGCGCCCCGGCGCATTAACAAACAATACAAGCATTGGTTCTGTTACGCGTATATTTTGCGCATTTTTATACGGAATATATTCCAAATCGATGGTCTGTTTTTCAAAGTTTGTATCAATATTATAAACTTTTTTGAACCAACTTTTTTTGTCTATGGTAACAGTGCGTATAGCGGTTGTAGCGTATTTCGCCGATACATTTTCGAATTTATCAGAATTGTTTGGCAACCAATCTGTTTCAATGAAATGATTTCGATTTATAAAATCGACCATACCATCTTTATATCGTATGTGATTTAATTTATCTTTATCGCCGCCCGTAACAGATGTTTCTACAAATGTAGTGCAATCAAACGCTCAAATCGTATCAACGGGTCTGGGTCAATTCCGGCACCTTCACCCAATGGGTCACGCAGGTATTGGGCACCCAAATATTTGCCACCCGTATAATCATCATAGGTTTGTTGTGAACATCCAATAAGCAAAACAAACAGCAGACCACGCCACATTAGATATTTTCTTTTAGTTGCATGCCCATAAAGCAAAGTTCTGTGGCATCACGTACGGCCATGTCGGATGAATCTGGCAAAGTCGCCATTTTATCAACACATTTTACCAAAATATCCAAATTTTCATCTGATGCCCGTAATATCTTGACCGCGGCCATACGGCGTTCAACCGATGCCGCACGCCAATCTTTAAGGGTTCCTGATTCCAATGCGGTCGCCTTTTGTGCGCCAACAAACATATAAACAATGGCCAACAAAGCAAATATTCCAACAACAAACAGCAAAACTTTCTTTAATTTCTTCATCGTGCGCCCCCATTTACTCACATTTTACCAACCATGCGTCATAGTCCGGATTTTGAACAGGATTTCGTCCGGGATTATTCCGATCCATCCAGTTCCCATATATTTTGGTGCCTTCACCAACCCGCGAGATTTCCACGAACGCATAGAAATTTTCGGCCTTGAACGGATCAGATTGTTTGCATGACCGAACTTTTATAGACAATTTTTCAAATACAACTTCTTGGTCAATTGGCAGGTTCAGTGTTTGTGTTTTACCGGCGGCCTTGTCCAGTATCTGAATTGTTGCAGTATTACGATTTGTGTATGCATTCGCAAAAATCGGCGCAAGACATGCCACACAAACAATTAAAATTTTGGAAATTTTCAACATATGAATATACTACCGCCATAACGCGCCCAAGTCAAATTAAAAAAAATGGCTAGTGCAAGTGGTTAGTGTTAGTGGGGGTATTTATCGTTGACTTGCCTTGATTTTATAGTATCATGCCCACAAAACCAAAGGATATTAGAATGGCGGGTAACGATAATTTTGAAGACGACCTTCAGAAACTGTTTGGTGACACGCTTAATCGATATGAACGCGGTCAATCGAAACAAATTTCAGATGATACAGAGAAATCCGTACCACCGGCATCACGTTTCACAAAAGATAAAAAAACTAACAAAAAGCCCATGACCAGGGGACAAAAAACAGGCATTATGCTTATGTCGTTTGGATTATTGATAATAGCTACGGCTGTGATAAACTATAAAATATCTGAGAAAACGCAACGCGTGGAAGAAAAAGTTAAAGCATATGAAAAAACTCTGCCGGCGGATTACTTGGAATATAAACAGGCGGTCGAACACTATCGCGATAGTTTGATGCACTCCAAAGGCCGGTCAAAATAAAAAAGGATAAAAGATGTCATCTTGGTTTTGGGATGAAGAAAGCACGATGTCGGATTTTCAACAGGAGTATGTTGCGGCATTTCTGGATGGTAAAATGCCCGATTTAATGAACGAAATTATGGAAACCGCCGACAAGTTCAACAATGATGTTTGTAAATCCGATATTCCAAATACAGAATACATAACAATAAACGCCAATGGTATCTTTGTTGGTGGTAAACCATCGACACATTATCGTGGTGAAAAAATAAAGTCCTCGGACCTTGCAATTAGCATTTTTGGTTCCATACAAAGAGAAATCAATCCAAATGTTCAAGAATTACATGTTTTGTCATCTGAAACCAGGGGGCATCGTGCGCAAACTGGGAAACCAAGCGCCAAAGCCGGCGAAAATGCATGGTATCGTGTGAAATTTAATGATGGAACAATATCTGATTGGGTTTATCTTTCCTCACAAAGCAGTGGCCCAAGTTGTGCACGAATTTGCGCATATATTTGTGCAGATGCTGCCCGCCATTACCGTGACTTTCGTCCTGTGATATTGCCAAGTAAGTCAGAAAAACCGGAAGAAACAATGTCCGCTTGCGAAAGAATAAAAAGATTTTTTGGTAAAAAATCAACCGAAATCCAAAAATAAAAAGGCAACAAATGTCGAATTCGTATGATAAACATGTCTATAGGGTTAAGTCGGATGAAGAAATGGCAAAGATCGCGGCCAAGGCAGAGGAAGAATTTCGCGATCAACAAACAATCGAACTGAATAAGGAATTGGACCGGCATAAAACCGAACTCGATCAATTGCCGGAAATATTTCGTGTCCGAATTGGTGCCTTGCAAGAAGTCAACCCAGAAAAATTTTCGGATTGCCCCGAACTTACCCTGGCCAGTTTGGCGGCCGCGCGCCTGGTTCGAACAATGCCTGAAAAATTTCGGGATATTCCAAACACATATTATAACGAGGTTATTTTTAAATATGGAATATTGTGGGACGTTATCAAACCGAACGCGGTATCAAAATTGGTGTATGCATATCGCGATGATGTAAAAAGCGGCGCAATTGATAAAAATGGTAATATTAAAAATCTGACAAAATCTAAAGTTATGACACTATGTCACGATTCCGAAGAATATGGCCGGCCGTGTGATGCCAATGGTGTATATTTTCGGTTTAACTGTAAAAAGCCAAAATCGGGAATAACCCTTAAACAAATTATTCGCAGTCATATACGACCATACAAATACTATTCCGATGATAACAAACTGGTTGGAACATACATTATGCATATGCCAAATGAATTTGATGGGCGACCATGGCCCAGTATAAAATTTACCCCATCTGTTGGAACGTATGTCGAAACCGCGGTTGGTGCATCAATTCAGATATCGTACGATTATCAAACCAATGTTTGGATG
>JAEEGL013173462.1_pt1 | contig 24249 bp, 20 predicted proteins | sample 9134231 | NCBI WGS metagenome assembly JAEEGL01 (sample SAMN16246548, study PRJNA631951) | gut metagenome | biome: gut microbiome; feature: rumen; material: fiber-attached | host: Bos | place: Iran: Karaj | collected 2018-10
GTCAAAATGGCTAAATGTGATATTTGTGGCAAGGGCGTTCATTTCGGTAACAACGTAAGCCATTCCCATAGAAGATCTAACAGAGTTTGGAAGTCAAACGTTCAGCACGTTGCTGTTAAGGTTAACGGATCAACTCAGAGAATGCACGTTTGCACAAGCTGCCTTAGATCTAACAAAGTTGAGAGAGCTTAATTTCAAATGAACTAAGAAAACTACCTGATATCAGTCAGGTAGTTTTTTTATGCCTTTTTTATTCTCTTAAACCGGGAAAGCAAATAGTGCCAATTTGGAAATTATCAGCTCTCTAATGATCATTCCCCTATCTTCTTTTGATTCTTTAGATATTCTTACAAGCTCAGGAATTGTATATACTTTCTCTTTAAACCCCTTTTCCCTTGCAAGAGGATTCTTGTATTCAGATACTCGTACTCTCCCCTTTAGCTGCTTATAAATCTCGTAGTCAAAATTATCGTCGGTCAGATAATACAGATGACTCTCTAATGTTGTATTAAGATCCACGTCATCTTTCATATGTTTGGAGATTATGGTCTTGAACTTAAAGGGAATCATCTCGTTCCCCAGAAGTTCGTTGTAATTGTATCTGCAGCCAAAATAATGACGTTCGATATCCTGCATGTAATATTTAAAATCATCTTCATTAACAATATTGTTCATATATCAGTCTTTCTTCTCTCCACTGTCAAGATCTTCGATATTATCTGCGCTGAACTTGATGGCTGTACGAATTTTGTCTTCATCCCAGCCGGTCTCCTCCATGAGTTCCTGAACAGTCACTTTTCTTCTGAGGTCTTCAGCTAGTTCTCTTGCTTTGTCGGCTACTTCATTTACCAGCTCAAGCACCTTCTGACTTCCTGCATCTTCCGCAAGATTGTCCTGAATGATCGCTTCCATCGCATCAAGCATCATTTTATAAAGGAAACTCTCGACCTCTGAAGGTTCTCCCACGGCATCGAGCATTGTAACGCCTTTGGTCAACGCAAAATTACCTTCTCCGATAAGATCCTCAAGAAAAACACCCTGCTCAGAATACATTCTGGCAACATCCACAACGAGAGGAAGATAATTCTCTATCAGTTTGGCCTGCGCATCCTTATCTCCTGCTATTGCGGACATAGATACTGCCTCAAGCTCTCCCACTGTGAGTTTAGGAAGAACTTCCAGGCTCTCCAGATAGTCATTCAGATAATTAGTCTCTTCCTCTGTAAGATTCTCATCTGTAAATTCTACCTTTTCATCAACGCCGATATTGTGTTGTTTCAGGTAGTCAAACACCATTTCCATCTGCTTCTCATCAAGCTCAAGCTCTGAAAATGCTGTCTCCACCTGCTCTTTGGTGATGAAATTCCTGTTCTCTCTTGCTGTTCTTGTTACAGTCTTAAGTATAGAGGCAAACTCCACCTCTTTATTATCAATATTTCCCATTATCTATAATATTCTCCGTATTTTTATTTAACATGCTGATGTGTAAAAAGATGATCCTGGCAGTATTCATAATTGCCGTTACACTTGGAACAGAACCTGAATTCAAGCTCAGGGTTGGTTTCTTCTGTTCTTCCGCATACCGCACATTTATGTCTTGTGACACCTTTGGGAGCCATCCTGACATTTCTACTGAAATCATGTCTTCTTTTAACGTCCTTTGGCTTAAATCTGGACATACGTCCTGTCTGTAAATAAAACAAGAACAGATTCAGAAGCTGAGAGCCAATTGCGAAGAATACAGCGTAATTCTGATCCATAAGGCCCTGAATACATTCAACTCCGAGAATAATACCATAGGCGATGCCCAGCCATTTTACTTTGATTGGAATAATGAACATCAAAAGAACCTGCATCTCAGGATAGCAAATAGCAAAAGCAAGGAATACCATCTCCTGTAGATACATCATATTGTAGAATCCTGCAGTTATCTCCATTATCTGAACTACATCCGCAGGATATCTCAGCAGATAAATCAAATAAGAAAGGAATGCGCCTATGATCATGAAAATTATTCCGCTGAAAATAAACAGATTGTAGCGGAAGGTTCCCATGGTTCTCTCCATGTTGTTACCAATGAAATAATAAAATATTAAGGTAATGATCATAAGAATGCTAAATCCATCCGACGGAGGTATCAGAACCCATGAGATAAGTCTCCATACCTGCCCGTGGAGAATCTTATAGGGATCCAGGCTGATATAATCAAAAAGTCCGTTCAGTCTGAATATCATCATGATATAACCAATCGCATACAGCGCAATGATATACATGGTGAGATTGGGAATAGCAAACTTTCCGAATTTTCTCTCAAGCTTGTTAATAAAATTGTTCATTTAAAAAACCTCTTTTAACTCTTAAAAATTTTAGAGAAGACTTCTGTCATCTCCGCGATGTCATAGGGCTTGGTAAAATAGTATTCTGTAAATAGCTTGTTTTCAGTGCCCTCATCGTTTACCGGAACTTCTGATGTTATAGCAACAATGGGAATGTCAGCCTTGGCATAATTGTTAAGGCTTCGTATCTTGGTTGCAGCCTCAAAATCATCGTTGCCCCTTACATCCATGTCCATGATTATAGCATCAAAATAGCCTTCAGGTGCAGCATTTAATTTATCATAAGCCTCTTCGCCGTCAGATGCGCACTGGATCTCAAATCCCAGTTTTTTGAGAATCTTGCCGGTTACCATCTGATTCTGCATTGTATCCTCAACAACAAGTATTCTTTTGCCCTTGAAGGTCTGATTCTTATCTTCAAGTTTGAACTGTCCGCTCTCAAGTCTACTCATGTTAAGGATATTGTTTATTACTTCGCTGAGCTTACTACTGTATATCTCCATCTCTTCGATGTAATTCGATACTTTATTGGAATCTTCGGTTATTTTAGCCTTATGTATAAGAGAATTAAGGCCTCGCAGCGGTTCGCCCATATAATTGGCCATTTTGTTTACAAAGACGAATTTGTCGCGATTGGCCTTCTCAATCTCTATTCTTGCTCTTTCTTTTTCAGCAATCCTCTCTCGGCCAATCCTTATATCCTTTATCAGCATATGCATGATGAAAAGTAAAAAGATCAGAATAGCCGCGAAGATGAACCAATAGTACTTTTTAAGAAAATCTTTTAAAGTGGGTTTATCAAGATTTTGAGAATAACGAAATGCCATATTCTGATAATCAGAACCCGCGATATGGATGCCTCTGTTTAACAGCATCAAAAGTCCGTTATTTCCAATTTTGACACCAAAACAGCTGTCGTCCTGATAGCTTAGCTGAATGAAAGAAAGCTTATCATAAGACTTATTTTTTAGAACCAATCCTGTTCTGAGTCCGTTTAATGTTGTATATGAAACATCGCCTTTTTCAACTGCATCAAGACAATCTTCCAAACTGGCATATTGCTTTATGCTGGAATGGGGATAATTATTCTTAATATAATAATATTGAAGTTTGTTTTTCTCATTTACCGCAAAATCAACAGTTCCTGTACTGGGTCTTTTCTCACTGTATACGAGATCAGTCAATGTGGACAAAACAGGCTCTGATATAAGTATGCCGTCCTCCTCAGAATAATAGAGGCCTCCACCTACAGGGAATGCCACATCAACCTGTCCACTTCCTATTGCAGCAATAAGTTCATCGTAGGTGTCATATCCCTTGTATTCATAGGTAAGTGAGCTTATTCCCAATTGCTTAAATGTATAGGGGAATATATCAGCCACCATTCCCGTTACATTACCGTTTTTATCTGTATCACTATATGGCAAAAAGTCATTCAGATAACCGATGGTTAACTCTTCATGCTCTTTTAACCATTTCAACTCAGTTTTATTAAAAGCACGGCTGGATAATGCTGATGGATAATATTTGTTGCGAAGGTTACTGATATAATCCGGGTTATCAACATAGAGCTGAGCCTGAGCCATATTAAGAGCTCTTACAAGGTCAGGTCTTTTCCTGCTGACGCACATATAATAATCATTTTCGCCAAAATAAGACATTACTTCGGCGTGATACCTGTCATAGATTCCGTCAATCTCAGCTGCAATAAGATCGATTTCTTTTCTGTCGAAGCATTCCAGCAGATTACCGTAATCACTGAAGGTGATAACCTCCGCATTAACTCTTTCTTTTTTGAGATAGGCATTAAGAATATCTACTATTGCGGAATCAAGGACTCCTATGGTTCGTCCGTTAAGCGTTGCAGGATCTGATGTGAGTGAATCATCACCCTCGTGCTTAACAAGGCCATAGCTCTCAAAGCCCATGGGCTTCTCGGGATAATAGATCAGTGTTGAACGATTCTCTGTATATGCAAGTCCCGCAACTACATCAACTTCCCCCTTAAGAAGCATATTGTAGATGTCAACAAAATCTCCGTAAACATATTCATAGGTCCATCCGGCGTACTCGGATATCTTTCTGTAATACTCGTAGGCATATCCTTTTTTTATAGCACCTTCATAGCCACCGTCTTCAAATACTTCATTCTGATAATATCCGACTTTGACAGTCTTGGTCTCGTCATCGGATGCTGCGTGCACCGAAAAGGATGAAAAGCTAAGAGAAAAGATTGCCCCCACCAAAATCAGACTTAAAAAACACTTTAATTTTCCTAGCATAAATACTTCCCCTAATAGATACTTACTAAATCATGATACCACATTTTATATTTTGTGCAATTTATGTTAATTGATTTTTGTTGACCGCTGGATTATAATCATAGAGATTGTCATTTTGGCCTTATTTTTTACTTATTATATAGGGTTAAATATTTTTATGAGGTTTATATATGATTTCTAAGGATTACACATTAGGCATTGATATTGGATCTACTACAGTTAAGATCGCACTTCTTGACAGCGAGCGAAACATAGTATTTTCCGATTACAAAAGACATTTTGCAAATATTCAGGAGACACTCGCAGAGCTTCTTAAGGAGGCCAGCAAGGTATCCGGTAACATCATACTCCATCCTGTCATCACAGGATCCGGCGGACTTACACTTGCAAAACATCTTGAAGTTCCTTTCGTTCAGGAGGTTATCGCTGTTTCCACATCGCTTAAGGCACTTGCGCCTAAGACCGATGTTGCTATTGAGCTTGGCGGTGAGGATGCCAAGATCATTTATTTTGAAGGTGGCAACGTTGAACAGCGTATGAACGGAATCTGTGCCGGTGGTACAGGTTCTTTTATTGACCAGATGGCGGCTCTTCTTCAGACCGATGCATCAGGTCTTAATGAGTATGCCAAAAATTATAATTCTTTATATACAATCGCTGCACGTTGCGGCGTATTTGCCAAGTCCGATATTCAGCCTTTAATTAATGAAGGCGCAACTAAGGAGGACCTGGCCGCTTCTATTTTCCAGGCAGTAGTTAATCAGACTATTTCAGGTCTTGCCTGCGGTAAGCCAATCAGAGGTCACATTGCCTTCCTCGGCGGTCCTCTTCACTTCCTGGATCAGCTTAAGGCAGCATTTATCAGAACGCTGAACCTTGATGAGGAGCATACCATCGATACAGATAATTCACATCTTTTTGCTGCAATTGGTTCAGCTCTTAATGCAAAAGAAGAAACCAGCTACAGCATGGACGAGATGGTTGGTAAACTCTCTCATAAGATTGTGATGGATGCCGAAGTTTCAAGACTTGACCCTCTCTTCAAAACAGAGGATGACTATAACGCGTTCAAAAACAGACAGTCTCAGTACAAAGTTAGGACCAAGAAGCTCGACGACTACCAGGGCAATGCTTTCCTTGGAATTGACGCCGGTTCTACTACAACTAAGTGCGCACTCATCAGTGAAGACGGTGATCTTCTCTATTCATTTTATTCAAGCAATAACGGAAGTCCTCTTAAGACTGCTATTTCCTCAATTCAGGAGATCTACAAACTTATGCCTAAAGGCGTGAAGATAGCAAGAGCCTGCTCAACAGGTTACGGCGAGGCTCTCCTTAAGTCTGCACTTGTTCTTGATGACGGAGAAGTTGAGACAATTGCTCACTATAACGCTGCTGCTTTCTTCGATCCTGAAGTTGACTGCATCCTTGATATCGGCGGACAGGATATGAAGTGCATTCATATCAAAAACGGTTCTGTTGACTCTGTACAGCTTAACGAGGCATGTTCTTCAGGTTGCGGATCCTTTATTGAGACATTCGCCAAGTCCCTTGATTATACTGTTCAGGACTTTGCCAAGGTAGCCCTTTATGCAAAATCACCGGTAGATCTGGGAACAAGATGTACCGTTTTCATGAATTCAAGAGTTAAGCAGGCTCAGAAGGAAGGCGCTGATGTTGCCGATATTTCTTCAGGACTTGCATATTCCGTTATCAAAAATGCTCTTTTCAAGGTTATCAAGGTATCAGATGCCAAGGATCTTGGCGAGCACATTGTTGTTCAGGGTGGTACATTCTATAATGATGCTGTTCTTCGTGCATTCGAGATTATTTCCGGTGCTGAAGCGATCCGTCCTGACATTGCCGGAATCATGGGCGCATTTGGTGCTGCACTTATCGCAAGAGACAGATTCGGTGAAACCGCAGACTATAAGACCACAATGCTTACCATTGATCAGATCAATTCACTTGAGTACACCACCAGTATGACAACCTGTCAGGGATGTACCAACCACTGCCGTCTCACTGTTAATAAATTCACCGGTGGACGTCAGCATATTTCAGGTAACAGATGTGAAAGAGGTATAGGTAAAGTCAAGAACGCTGACAATATTCCTAACCTTTTTGATTACAAATATAAGAGAATCTTCGGTTATGAGCCTCTTACCGCTGACAAGGCGCACAGAGGAACTGTTGGTATACCAAGAGTACTCAATTTCTATGAGAACTATCCTTTCTGGTTTACCTTCTTTACCAATCTTGGCTATAGAGTTGTACTCTCACCCAGGTCAACTCACCAGATATATGAGCTTGGAATCGAGTCAATTCCAAGTGAATCAGAGTGCTACCCTGCCAAGATCTCACACGGACATGTTGAGTGGCTTATAAGACAGAACGTTGATTTCATCTTCTATCCCGGTCTTTTCTATGAGCGTGAGGAAGTAGAAGGTGCAACCAACCATTACAACTGCCCTATTGTAACTTCTTATAGTGAGAATATTAAGAACAACGTTGAAGCCATAACCGAAGGTAAGGCCAAACTTCGTAACCCCTTTATGGCATTTACAAGCCTTGAGACTGCCACCAAAGCTCTGGTAAAAGAATTTGCTGAGCTTCCCGCAGACGAAGTAATCAAAGCCGCCAAGGATGGCTGGGATGAGATGGCAAAAGCCCGTCAGGACATTAGAAACAAGGGTGAAGAGACACTGAAATGGATGGAAGAAAATGGTCGTCACGGTATCGTACTTGCAGGAAGACCATATCACGTAGATCCGGAGATCAACCATGGCATTCCTGACATGATCTGCTCCTATGGCGTTGCAGTACTTACAGAGGATTCAGTATCTCACCTTGGAACTCCTGAGAGACCTCTTATCGTTTCAGATCAGTGGATGTATCATTCAAGACTGTATGCCGCAGCCAGCTTCGTAAGAACCAGAGAGGACCTGGATCTTATCCAGCTCAATTCCTTCGGATGCGGACTTGATGCCGTTACCACAGATCAGGTCAATGATATTCTTTCAGGTTCAGACAAGATTTATACCTGCCTTAAGATTGATGAGGTCAACAACCTTGGAAGTGCAAGGATCAGAGTTCGCTCTCTTCTTGCCGCTATCAGAGTAAGAAAACAAAAGAATAAGAAGATTCATGTAAATGACTGCTCTAATCACAGAGTACTTTTCACTGAGGATATGAGAAAGAACTACACCATCCTCTGCCCTCAGATGTCACCTATACACTTTGACATTTTGGAGCCTGCCTTTGCTGCCTGTGGTTACAACTTCGTAGTAATGCAAAACGACAACAGACATGCTATCGATATGGGACTTAAGTACGTAAATAATGATGCCTGCTATCCTTCACTTTGGGTTGTAGGTCAGATTATGGATGAGCTTCTGTCCGGCAAATATGACCTTAACCGCACTGCTGTCATCATGTCCCAGACAGGTGGCGGATGTCGTGCTACCAACTATGTAGGCTTTATCAGAAGAGCCCTCAAGAAAGCCGGAATGGAACAGATTCCTGTCGTATCACTGAATCTGTCCAAGCTTGAAGCTAACCCCGGTTTTCATATTAACCTTGAGATGCTGATGAGAGCTGCTTATGGTGCCATCTTCGGAGATGTATTCATGCGATGCGTTTACCGTATGAGACCTTATGAGAAAGTTAAGGGCTCAGTAGATGCCTGCCATGAGAAGTGGATGGGACCTGTAAAAGAGTTTGTTACAGCTAAGCATATGAGCTTCTTAAAGTTCCAGAAACTCTGCAAAGAGATCATTGAGGACTTTGATAAGATAGAAATTACCGATGAGATCAAACCAAGAGTTGGCGTAGTTGGTGAGATTCTTGTTAAATTTGCTCCCGCAGCCAATAACCACCTTGTAGAGCTACTTGAGTCAGAAGGCGCAGAGGCTGTTGTTCCTGATCTTATTGATTTCATGCTCTACTGCTTCTACAATCAGATCTACAAGGCAGAAGAACTCGGAACCAGTGCTAAGACCGCAACACTTATGAAGGCTGCCATTTGGGGAATAGAAAAACTTAGAAGCGGCGCTTCCAGAGCATTTGAGAAAAGTGAACATTTCGATCCTCCTACAAGCATCTACAAGCTCGTAGAATATGCAGAACCCATCGTATCTATCGGTAATCAGACCGGCGAGGGATGGTTCCTTACAGCAGAAATGGTTGAACTTATTAAAGAAGGTGCTTCAAATATTGTTTGTACACAGCCCTTCGGTTGCCTTCCTAACCATGTGGTTGGTAAGGGTGTAATCAAGCAGATGCGTCACCTCTATCCCGGTTGCAACATTGTAGCAATCGACTACGATCCCGGGGCATCCGAAGTTAACCAGCTTAACCGAATCAAACTGATGCTTTCTACTGCTCAGAAGAAAGTTGATACAATTAAAAAAGCCATATAAAAAATAGGACGCAGAAAACTCTGCGTCCTTTTTTATTCAAAATATACAATTATTTCAGTTTGGCATTCAAACGCTCGATGGCATCTTCATGACGCTGAACTGCGAATTCAGCGGATTTGATCTTAAGCTCTGTTGCCATACGCTTTTTGTGTATCTCATTACTCTTTACATAGTAATCATACACAGCGTCGTCATCTACTTCCAAAAACTTGTCTGCGATGCAGCCGGGAAGAACGAACTTCTTAACTACGTCTGAGAACTTAACTTCTATATACTTACCGTCCTGCTTGATAATCTCGCCTGAGCCGAACTTCTTATGATTAACCTTAAGTCCCATGGCAGATTTATCTCCAAGAGCTGAATCTTCCTTATCAAGTCCCGCAAGCTCTTCATTCAGTCTGGATTGTTCCAGCTTGAGGTCTTCAATCTGCTTGGCGTTTTCTTCAAGCATTTCCTTAGTTTTTTTGGTTGGTTTTTTCTTTAATTCCGTTGTCTTTTCTTCAAGCTCTTCGTTTTCCATATCAAGTGGCATAAGAGAGTCTCCTTTTCAGAGAAAAAAAATAACGTCTTAACATTTATATTTTAACTTATTTTAAAGAAAATTACAACTCTGTGGTAATGCCCGGTTTACATTCGACTGTCTTTTTGTCTACTTCAAGAAATACACTGATAGCGCTGGGATTATAGGCGAAGTCACCCTTTACAGATACCTGCATACGGCCGGCTGCGTCAAGATAATCTACAATTTCTATATTGGAGGCATACCAGATATCATCCTGACCTCCCATATCAGCTGCAAAGCTTTCAATTACGTGCCAATTATTGTTTACCTCAAATTCATAGCTATGACCCCAGAGATAAAAAATATAAAGATACTGAGTTTTCTTAAGGGCAAGAAATTCCTTCTTGAGATTATCAAGACCTTCAAAATTATGGTGGCAGGTAGGATGCCATCTGAGAAAATCCTCGGGAAGATAGAATTCCCCTGTTGATCTTACTGTTCTGGCATGTCTGATACCGCAAGCTTTGAGTGCATCAACAACTTCATCACTGTATGAGCCGTTAGGATAGGCACATCCCCGAACTGTATAGCCCATAACTTCTTCCAATGCTCTTCTATCCTCGATGATCTGACGAATCATCTGTTCCTTAGGGCATCTTGCTATAGTGGGATGCGTTACAGTATGAACTGCTACTTCGTGACCTTTGTAGAGGTCTCTATATTCTTCCATGGGAATTCTTTCCTTGTAATACTCATCGAAATGATCGTTTACAAGACCGGAATTGACGTTGAAGGTAGCCTTGATGCCGTTCTCATTCAGAATATCAACAAGGCATCTATCCTCAATTTTTCCATCGTCGTAGCTAAGAGTCAGAACCTTATGCTTGCCTCCGGGGAACTGCGTATAAATATTTCTTAATCTTTCTTCCATTTCGCACCTTCTAAATATTTTATATGCTTAATTCTGATCTACTTTCTTGGTTAAGGCCTTGGCAGCCATCTTTCTCTTGTCCTCGTCAAGAATCTGCCCCCACTTATAAGGTGTGTTCTGATATACATAGTAGTTAAGCCAATTTGAGTATAGATTGTTGGCATGACCTCTCCATACCAGATCAGGTTTCTTAGTGGGATCATCATTGGGATAATAGTGCTCCGGGATATGAATATCCAGGCCTTTACCCAGATCTCTTTTGTATTCACTGTCAAGGGTAAGTCTGTCATATTCAGCATGACCCATTACAAAAATCTGGCTGCCGGACCTGTTCATGCAAAGAAATACCCCGGCTATATCAGATTCTGCAAGAACCACAAGATCGTCACATGCATGAATATCTTCTGAAGGAGTTGCGGTATGTCTGGAATGAGGCATCATGAATATGTCATCGAAACCTCTTACCAGCGGCACTTTCCTGTTCATTACTCTGTGCTGGAAGATACCGAACAGCTTCTCATCAAGAGGCTTCTTATTGATTCCGTAGTGATAATATATTCCTGCCTGAGCTCCCCAACAGATATGGAAAGTGGAAGTGACATTGGTCTTACTCCACTCAAATACTTTGCACAGTTCATCCCAATAATCAACCTGTTCGAAGTCCATTTGCTCAACGGGAGCTCCCGTGATAATAAGACCATCGTAGGTGTTATCTTTAAGCTCATCAAACGTGTTATAGAATCTGTTCAGATGGTTGGGGGATGTATTTGATGAATGATGAGAACTCATCTGCATAAAAGATACATCCATCTGAAGAGGCGTATTGGACATAGAGCGAAGAAGCTGGAGCTCTGTGTCTTCCTTAAGAGGCATAAGATTCAGAATACATATCTGAAGAGATCTGATATCCTGATGCATAGCCCTATTCTCATCCACCACGAAAATATTCTCCCGCTCAAGTATTTCTCTTGCGGGTAAATCGTTCTGTATCTTAATAGGCATTGGTCTGGGTTCTCCTTGTTGTAATATTTTATAACGATAATGATATCATATTATTTTATCATCTCAAGAAACTCTGCTTCATCGATGACTTTTATTCCAAGTTCCTGTGCTTTGGTAAGTTTGCTACCTGCGGCTTCTCCCGCAAGGACAAGACTTGTCTTCTTAGAAACGCTTCCTGAGGCTTTACCACCATTTTTTACGATCAGTTCTTCCGCTTCTTTTCTTCCCAGAGTCGGAAGAGTTCCGGTAACTACGATAGTCATTCCGGCGAGCTTGTCTGAGGCATCGGCATCTTTTTCGGCTGCCATATTGAGGCCAAGCTCCTTCATTGTGTTAAGGATCTCAAGGTTAGCAGCTTCATGGAAGAAATCATACAAATCATTTGCTGTTGTTTCTCCTATATCAGGAATCTGAAGAAATCCTTCTACTGTAACATTTGTAAGATCCATGAGATTATCAAAATGCTTCATGATTTCTCTTGCAGTAGATTTGCCAACATTTCTGATGGCAAGACCGGTAAGAAGTCTTACCGGATCATTGGATTTGGATTTTTCTATCTCATTAAGGAGTTTGTCGGTGTTTTTCTCTTTGCCGATTATTCCTTTTTCCACAAGTTCGTCTCTGTAGTCTCTAAGCTTATAAATGTCTGAATAATTCTTAAGATATCCCTCGGAGACAAGTGCGTCAACAAGGGTGTCTCCAAGCCCCATGATATTCATGGCATCTCTTCCTGTGAAATAAGCTATTGTACGAGTCACCTGAGCAGGACATGTGGGATTGATACATCTGATGTCAGCAGTATCCTCCTCACGAATCAGATGACCACCACAAATAGGACATACATCAGGGGCTGTATATACAACTTCAGGTGCTCTGACACATCCGTTCAGTTTGGGAATGATCTCACCGCTCTTGAAGAGTTTGTATTCTCCGCCTATTCCTATCTGCATCTGAGTGATGTAATCCTGGTTATGAAGAGTTGCTCTGGATACTGATGTTCCGCAGAGTCTGGCGGGTTTGCCTGTTTCTCTGTCATGGAAGCTTCCGGTGAAGGTAAGTTTACCGGTTCTGCCAACATCAACCAATATTTCATCCATTACGACAATTCGTTCTTCCGGAGGATACTTATATGCGATATGTCCACTGGAATACTTGGAGCCTGCAGGAAAATCATCTCTCCAGGCCAGGTTATCAACTTTTATTACTGCACCATCCAAGTCAAACTCAAGGTTATCTCTCATACTGCCGATGTCATCAATGGCGTCGATGATTTCGTCAGCATCTTTGCACTGCTTATGAAAAACTGTCTTGATTCCGGCATTTTCAAGGGCATCGAGGCCTCCGCAATGAGACTCTCTAAGCTCGGAAGGACCATCCTGAATGTTAAAAACGAACATCTTAAGGCCGCGGTTTCTTGTTACTTCAGGATCAAGCTGTCTGAGAGTTCCGGCGGCAAGATTTCTGGGATTGGCTGCGATTTTCTTACCAAGTTTCTCCTGTTCATCGTTAAATCTCTCAAAATCTTCGTGGGACATATATACTTCGCCTCGAAGCTCCAGATATTCATAGGGAAGGTTAAGAACTTGCATTATATCCGGGATTACAAGAGCATTAGCTGTTACATCCTCGCCAATGAGTCCGTCTCCTCTGGTCTCTGCCATAGTAAGGTGCATCATGCCATCTTCCTGTCTGTTATATCTAAGGGATAAGCTAAGTCCGTCAATCTTCTGTTCCACGGAAAACAGTGCTCCGGGGTGAACAGCATGAACCTTATCTACAAAGGCTCTTACGTCTTCTTTATTGAACACGTCCTCAATTGAAAGCATCGGAACGTTGTGTATTATCTTAACTCCTGCTTCACGTTTGGCGGTTCCGCCGATGATCTGTGATGGTGAATCCTTGGTAATAAAAGAAGGGTTGTCCTTCTCTATTGCTTTCAGCCTCTGCATGAGCTGATCATATTCATAATCTGAAATCTCAGGTGAGTCCTGATTGTAGTATAAATCCATATGATGCTTGATGGTTTTAACAAGGGCATCATATTCTTGTTTGAGTTCTTCTGTATTTGCCAATTCTTTATCTCCCAACTTTTTTTCGTTTCTGCGGCGGATGTGACTCAGAACAGTCCCAATTGACTCACATTCGCCGTTTAAATCATTCTAAGACCGGCAGCTAAATATAATTTCTTCTTGTCCGCTTCACTAAGCTCCACATATTTTCCCGGAGCAAGCTTATAATCCTCCAGTTTAACAGTCATCACCCTGATTCTCTTAAGCTTCTTAACTTCATACCCAAGAGTCTTGCACATTCGTCTTATCTGACGATTAAGTCCCTGAGTCAGAATAATATTAAAAGAACACTTACCGGTTCTGTTAACCTTGCATCCTCTAGTCGTCTGGTCAAGTTCCTTAAGATAGACTCCTGAAGACATCTTTTTTAAAAAATCGCCATTTAAAGGTTTATCTACGGTTACTTCATATTCCTTCTCGTGTCGCTTAGCGCCTTTCATCATAGCATCTATGAGTTTGCCATCGTCAGTCATAAGAAGGAGCCCTTCGGAATCCTTGTCAAGGCGGCCGGCATATGTAACTCGTTTGTTATAGCTAAGGTCCTCGATAACTGTCCTCTCGGCATGTTCATCCTTCTCGGTGCAGGTGACTCCCACTGGCTTGTAATATGCAATAACCACAGAAGACTTGGAGGGTTCAATCTTCCTACCATCAACAGTAACAACATCCTTGTCTGTTACCTGAATTCCCGGCTGAGCGTTATTCCCGTTAACAGTGACCCTTCCGGCATCTATTAGCTTATCCGCTTCCCGCCTGGAGCATACTCCGCAGGACGCTATGTACTGATTAAGTCTCATATTTTTCTCCATTTAACTATAAGAAAAAACGGCCAGGAACAAATCCTAACCGTTTAATTATAATATTTCTTAAGTGTTTCCTCAATACGTTAATATACTGAATTAGCAGTTAAAATGCGGCTTCAGCGAGCTTGTTTATTGCATCATCGGCAATGAGAAGTTCATAGTTCTCCTTCATATGAGCGATGACATTTTTGTTGGTTGCCTGGAAATGAGCAAACTCATAAGCCATTGTAAAGAGTCCTGCAAATACCTTGGGATCCTCGTTCTCTCTCTTGAGGTCAAGGTAATACTTGCCATCCTGTTCATTCTTATAAAGTGCACTTGAAATGCTGATGTCCTTAGGTGCCTTGGCACAGAAAGACATAACAGTGTGAATATCCTCAAATTTGAATACATATTCATGGAACTTAAGTCTGTTCTGATCTCTCTTGGCCTTCTCTTCCTCGGCAATAACTTCAGGATTCTTCTTGGCTGCGCTGGTTATTTTGTCAACCTTGGCCTTGTTACCGGATACAGTCTCATTTTTGTTAAGAAGAAGCTTGTCGTTTTTGTCAGCGATTCCGTTCTCTTCCATAATATCCTTGACGGAATTGGTAAGCTGCTTAAGGCTCTTCAAATACTCATTAAGTCTGTTGATTCTCTCATCTCCGGCTGCATCTCCAATATCCTCAAGTACATTCTTGGGAATCTTGATGCCTGCCTTATCGGTAAGGTTCTTGAGAATCTCTCCGAAGGAAGCTGAAGCGTTCTCTGAAAGTGTCAGTGAAATAGAATGATCGGGAAGTACTGTGATCTGCATAGGCATAAAGGAACCTGTAGGCTTGTAATCAACCTCTTCCTCTGCCTTTCTCATTACATCATGAAGAAATTCCATAGCCTCTTTCTTCTTCTCAAACAGGTCCTCAAGCTTGATTCCCTGTTCGTCCATATCATCCTCAGTTATGATACACGTAACCGTGTCTTTATTTATTCTCTTAAATTCCATTAAAAGTCCTTTCAAAAACCGACGATCTATTGTTAATCCATATTATCTAGAGATTAGTCTGTTTTGTCAAAATTAAAATTCTATAAAAATTTTCTCAAAAGACAAGGTTTATTTTACAACATTTAACAAATTCTTGGAAGACCTTCTCCGTACATCAGTCCCACTATGCGTTTGCCACCTATCCTGGTACGCAGTACCACACTGTTATCATCGGATGAGGTGTCCTGTTTATGAACCTGCCCGATAATGCAAGCATTTTCGCCGTATTTGGCACTTCTTATAATGGAAACTGCTTTGTCAGCGTCATCTGCTGCAACAGACAATACCATTTTACCTTCATTTCCCATATAAAGAGGGTCAAGGCCTAACATTCCGCAGAAATTTCTTACTGAATCAGATACAGGAAGACTCTTTTCTTCTAACTCAATTGTACATTTGGAGCTGTCACTGAATTCGTTAAGTACCGTTCCAAGGCCGCCTCTTGTCACATCTCTCATGGCATGAACCTTAATGCCTGCATCAAGTAGTGCAAAAACCATCTCCTTAAGAGGTGCCGCATCGGATACAATATTGCTCTCAATTCCCATTCTTTTGCCCAAAATGGCTGCATGATGATCTCCGAGATTGCCTGAGATTATGATCTTGTCTCCATCCTCAAGATTAAAGGGACCGGGAACCGCAAGATTCTCATCGATAAATCCAACTCCTGAAGTATTGATGATAAGTCCCGGCTCTCCGCCTTTGTTCTCAATAACCTTGGTATCTCCTGTAACCACAGTAACTCCTGCTTCTCTGCAGGTCTTAGCAAAAGAAGCAATAATGCGGTCAAGAACATCAATATCAAGGCCTTCCTCCAAAATACAACCGCAGGTTATGTACTGTGGTCTTGCACCGCTCATAAGAAGGTCATTTACAGTACCGCATACGGCGAGCCTTCCGATATCTCCGCCGGGGAAAATAATAGGGGTCACCACAAAAGAGTCCGTAGTTACGGCAAGCTTACCTGCGCCTTTAACTACTGCAGAATCCTCAAGTTTTTCAAGGATCTCGTTATGAAAATGTTTGGCAAAAACATCTTTTATAAGCCTGGAAGTGGACTCTCCTCCGCTTCCGTGAGCCATTGTAATCTTCATGAATCTATATCTCCAAAATACTTATTTTCTTCCTGATACAAAATAGTTGTAGCAGCTTCCTTCCGTTGAAACCATGCATGCTCCGTGTGCATTATCAGGAGTGCAGGCTTTGCCGAATAATGGACATTCATAAGGTCTTAGCTTACCTACAAGCACATTTGCACACTGACATCCCGGTGGCATATGATCTTCATCAAGACCTATACTGCCAGCATCAAAAAGAGAGAACTCTTTTCTCAAGGTCATACCTGAACCCGGAATCTTACCCATACCGCGCCAGGATGAATCAGAAGGCTCAAAGTACTTGTTAACCACTTCTTGTGCCTTAATGTTTCCTTCGTAGCTAACTACATCTTTGTAGAGGTTTTTCATTCCGGTTTTGCCCTTCATGGATATAAGAGCATATATTGTCATAAGAAGCTGAGCTCCTTCAAACCCCGATACAACAAAAGGGATTCCCAGCTCTTTGGACAGTTCCTCAAAAAGACCGCTACCTGTAACTGCTGCAACATGGCCGGGGGCAATGAAACCATCAATGCCACCACCATTAGTTACAACCCACCTGATTACTTCCGGCATTGTCTTAAGTGATGTGAGGAGCTTCAGGTTCTTAAGATCCTTTTTAATAGCTTCCTCCAACACCATTGCATATACAGGCGTCGTGGTCTCAAAGCCGATTGCAGCAAACACATAGGTATGCGCAGGGTCTTCTTCAGCAAGTTTAATTGATTCCATTGGTGAATACACCATTCTTACGTGAGCTCCGTCTGCCTTGGCATCTGCCAATGACTTGCTGGTTCCCTTGACTCTTATCAGATCGCCAAAGGTAAGTACGCAAGTATCCTCTCTCATGGCAAGTTCAACAAGTTTATCAATTACAGCGGTAACCGTAACGCATACCGGACACCCGGGACCGGATATCAGCTTGATCTTAGGTGAAAGCATATCCGGGATACCATTCTCTGAGATTGCGGCAGTATGTGTACCGCAAACCTCCATAATACGAACTTCTTCACCGTCATATTCTTTTAAAGCCGTGATTATCTCTTCAAGATTTCGCATCAGACTTCGAGCCCCTCGATTTCTCTGAATAATTCCTCCATCTCATCTGCAAGCTTGTCATCCATTGTCTGAATGATACATCCTGCGTGGACAAGAACCTTATCCCCAACCTTAACATTAACAAGGCCCGCTTCTGCATTAACTATATTTCCTGAGAAATCTACTGTAGCCTTGGTTCCCTCAAGTTTAATTACCTTACCGGGTATTGCAACACACATATTGTTCCTTTCTTTTACTGTATTATTCTGAAAGCATTAGACCGTAATAGGCCTGTCCCAGAGAAATCCCAGCATCACTGGCCGGAACTTGTTGGTTCCAGTACACTTCGTAGCCGCTGATGCTCAGTAAATTAATTGTTTTGGTCAAAAGAAGTCTGTTCATGAAAACACCACCTGATAAGCAGACTTTCTTTTCTCCTGTTTCTTCTCTAATAATGTCACAGACACTTTTGATAGCGGTTGTAATAGCCACATGGAACGCATAAGCACATAAAACGGTGTTATATTTGCCTTCCCTTTGGCACTCTACTATCTGCCTAAAAAAATCAGCCTGATCGGTGATAATATTACCATTATCATCTCTATATACTTTAAGCTCAAATTCCGGTCTGTCAATACCTGTGTACTTCCAGGCTTCTTTTTCAAGGGCTGTGGCGCATTCTCCTTCATAAGAATTATAGTCACAGATTCCAAGAAGAGACGAAACAGCATCAAATAGTCTTCCAACACTGGAGGTTTCGTAAGTATTGATGTTATTGTTAAGTGCGGATCTTATTATATCCGGAATAATATCGCTCTCACCATCGTTATCGCAGGCAAATCTATAACAGTCCCTTACAAGATCGGCTTTTTTTGGTGCCATATCTCCGCCGCAGAGCTTGATGTAAGACATATGTCCGAAGCGTTTAACAGAAGTCTCGTTGCAGTAGAAATACTCGCCGCCCCAGACTTTGCCGTCATCTCCGTAGCCTGTTCCATCGAAGGAAATGCCAATACAGCTATCAATTCCGCTTTCGGCCATTACAGACAAAATGTGAGCGTGATGATGTTGTACTTTGATAATAGAGCTATCATCCAGATTATTAGCTTGTAAAAGTTTTGCAGCATAACCCGAAGAAAAATATCCGGGATGCTTGTCACAGATCATTCTGTCAAAGGAAAAATGGAACAACCTTGTGCAATAAGGAATCAGCTTCTTATATTCTTCAAATACGTCTACATCAGCCAGATCTCCCAAATGCTGAGATGGGATAATCTTATCCTTCTTTGCAAATGCAAATGTATTCTTAAGATCAGCTCCCAGGGCAAGTACAGCCTTATTACATGAAGCACCACTGCAGCTTTCAGGACTATTATTTTTCAAAAGTACAGGAAGAGGAAAATATCCTCTTGATCTTCTGATAAACTGCGTTGAAAAACCTTTGGATGACCTGATGACAAAGAGTACAGAATCATCCTGGGCAATATTTATCTTTCTTTTATGGTAAAGAACTCCATCTGCGTGAAGTTCATTTTTTTCATCCAAAAAAATATCAAAAAACTTCTCATCTGAATAAATCATAGGCTGGTCAGACTTGTTAGCACTGGTGACAATAAGAGGTCCCAGTTCATCGCATAACAGTCTGTGAATCCCTGAAGAAGGAAGAAAAGCTCCGATGTATCGGCTGTCTCTGCAGACCTGCTCAGGAAAGTCTTTTTTCTTCTGAAGTAAAACGATTGGTCTTGCAGAAGATAAAAGAAGGTCTTTCTCCCTATCGTTCACATAACAATAATCTGATATTTCTTCAAGTACGGAGAACATAACGGCGAAGGGCTTCCTCTCGCGACCCTTCAGTTCTCTGAGCCTTGTAGCGGCTTCTGTTGTCGGAAGGCAAACAAGCTGATAACCCGATATGCCCTTAAGTCCGATTATTCCGCCATTTGATAATACCTCAATAGCCTTTTCTACGGCTTCTTCTTTATTTACCTCAGATTCTGAATATCTGAAAATCATCTGAGGTCCGCAGCTATGACAAGAAATTGTCTGTGCATGGCGGCGTCTTCCTCTGCGATATTCGCTATCACAATCACCACACATTTCAAAATCAATCATTGTAGTGGTGTCGCGATCATAAGGAAGTTTATTCAATATACTGACCCTCGGACCGCAAACTGCGCAGCTGATAAGAGGATAACGATATCTTCTGTCCTTCTCATCCAGCATTTCATTCATGCAGTCGTCGCAGATCCCAATATCCGGCAGAAAAACAGGAAGCTCAGAGGAAAGATCAATCTCATCACTTGGAACAATCATAAATTCCGAAAGGGATGTCTCATCATAGTTCACGATCTCCTCTGCAGACAAATCAAGAATAAGAGCACCTGCCGGATACTCACTTTTAATGCTCTCGATAAATAAGTCCAATTCGTCCCTATTTCCAATCGCAAGAATATCAACAGCTGCTCCAATATTTTTGACATTACCTTTTATGCCGTATTTAGTTGCTGTTTCAGCAATAAAGGGGCGGAAACCAACACCCTGTACCGCCCCTTTAACTCTTATCTTAATTGTCATAATCTGATCTTTTTGTCTCAAAAAATCAAGCCTTAGGTTCTTCTTTCTTCTCTGCATTTCCTGCTGCGGCTGCCTGTGCTGCCTTAGCGGCTGCTGCAGCTGCTGCACGTTCCTTAGCTGCCTTCATAAGAGCTTCCTGAGCGGCGATAGCCTTCTCAGACTGCTTGAAGGTCTTGGTAACCTTCTCAGGACCGGGTTCTGTGAATCTAAGTCCCATAGAAAGTGATTTCTTAGGACAGTTATCTACACAGCATCTGCACTGGATGCAGCTCATAGGATTGATGGACCAGGTCTTCTCTGCCTTATCAATGCTGATAGCATGAGTAGGGCATTTGATGGAGCACAGACCGCACAATACACAGAGATCCATATCATTCTCAACATGTCCTCTTGTGCCTGCCGGGTACTCTTTCTCAACCTTTCTGGTCTTAGGCTTTGATACAAGATTATGAAGAATTGTGTTTTTAAAACTAATCAAAGACATATTTAATCACCTCTCTGTACAGCTGATGCAAGGATCAATGGTAAGAACAAGGATCGGAACATCTGCCAGATCGCAGCCCTTAAGTGTCTCAACAAGACCTGAAAGGTTTGCAAAGGTGGGGGTGCGGACTCTCATTCTGTCTATGAACTTGGTACCATTAGCCTTTACGTAGTAATGAGCCTCTCCTCTGGGCTGCTCAAGACGCATGAAATACTCACCGTTTGGCATGCCCTTAACGGGAACATCAATGTCTCCCGCAGGAATCTTGGCGATTAACTGCTTAATAATATCAAATGCCTGGAAAATCTCTTTGATACGGCACTCTGTTCTTGCATAGGAATCACCATCATTGCTGATGATAGGCTCAAAATCAACATCGCCGTATGCGCAGTAGCCTGTGCTACGAATATCACGGGCAATACCGCTGGCACGAAGGAAAGGTCCACAGCAACCAAGAGCATCTGCCTGCTCAGCAGTAAGAACACCTACGCCGCGAAGTCTTGTCTGAACGGCCATATCGTTAAGGAAGGGCTTGGCAATAACCTTGAGATCCTCTTCCATTCTTGTAATACGCTCTGCGAAGTCTCTGAGCATCTCATCAGAAACATCTCTTCTAACGCCGCCAATCTTCATAGCGGAAAAGATAACGCGTCCGCCGGTGGAAGCCTCAAACATATCAAGGGCATCCTCACGAAGTCTCCAGCAATCCATGTAAAGAGACTCAAATCCAAAAGCATCAGCCAAAAGACCAAGCCAAAGGAGATGTGAATGAACTCTGGAAAGCTCAGACCAGATAGTTCTAAGGTATTTAGCACGCATAGGTACATCGATATCCATGATGTGCTCAACAGCCTCTGAATAGCCAAGGCCGTGGCCAAGAGAACAGATACCGCAGATACGCTCTGCAACGTATACCATCTCGTTAAAATCTTTTTTATCAACCAGCTTCTCGAGACCTCTGTGGATGAAACCGATGGAAGGAATAGCCTCAACTACCTTCTCGTCCTCCATAACAAGATCTAAATGAATGGGTTCCGGAAGAACCGGATGCTGGGGTCCAAATGGAATTACACTTCTTGTAGACATTTTTGGTTCCTCCAATTATTTAAATGGTGTCTCGATCGCTGTACGATAGAGCTTACCTTCAAAGTCGATATTGATCATCTTAACCTGCACACCGAAAAGATCGTGCATCTCGTTCTCATAGATGAAAGCACAGGGATAGATGCTTGTGATGCTGGAAATCTCCTGATCCTCGGGAAGAGTGATCTTGAAATGCTTCATCTCAAGGTCCTTTCCGAAGGAATAGATCAGCTCATAAGCTCCGGGAATTCTTGTAGCGCACTGCTGCATAAGGTGATATCCCTGGAATTTGATCTTCTGAGTCTCATCGATAACGCTTTCAGGATTAACACTGATAAATTCTGTATTCATTATGCGTTTTCTCCTTTCTTGGTGTTATCGGCAGCGGGCGCTGCTGCAGGAGCCTGTGCAGGTGCAGCTGCATTAGCTGCGGGAGCCTTAGGCGCTGCGGCTGCAGCCGGCTTGGGAGCAGGCTTTGCAGATGCCTTGATCTTCTCTTCTGCCTGCTGTCTGAGAGCCTCCTCTGTAAGAACAGCATCATACTGGTTGCTGGGATCATAGTCATCAGCAGTTGTATGAATTGCAATCTTGCTATAATCAACGGTACAATAGCCGGCTTTCATGGATTCCTTAAGTTTCTTTCTCTTCTCTTCAAGAATTCCAACAGCCTTAACTACGCCCTCAATAAGAGCTTCAGGTCTAACGGCACATCCCGGTACATAAACATCAACGGGAACAACCTTGTCGGCGCCTCCCAAGATGTTATAGCACTCTTTGAAGATACCGCCGTCGCATGCGCAGATACCGCAGGCAACTACTACCTTGGGATCAGGCATCATATTGTAGAGCTGTCTGATTACAGGAGCAGTCTGGGCATTGACGCCGCCTGTAAGAAGCAGAACGTCAGCATGCTTAGGGTTACCTGTATTAATAATTCCGAATCTCTCCACGTCATAAAGAGGAGTCATCGTTGCAAGTACTTCTATATCACAGCCATTGCAGCTGGAGCCATCATAATGTAACACCCATGGTGATTTAGATATTTTCATTGATTTTTATTCCCTTCATCTTATTTCAAAACATTGAGGATCAACAGATTTGTTCCTGCGAAAATAAGGATAACAGACCATGTTACCTTAAGCATGGTGATGTACTTAACACGAGGGAACAAATTGTCAATAAGTGTCTCAAGGAAAAATACCACTGAAATAGCTATGATTGCCCATACTCTGCTGATAGGGTTGGATGTGATAAAGAACATTCCAACGATACCCATCATAAGTACCAGATCATACCACTCGGCAATCTCAGTAAGTGCAAGGTTTCCACCTGAAAGATCCGTTGTAAGACCCTTGACCATCTCCTGATGCATATGGTGAGATGTACTAAGGTCGAAAGGAGACTTTCTCAGCTTGATGATAAGGATGAATACAAAGCCGATGAAGAATCCGGGAATCTGTACGATCGCAGGAACCTCTGCCTGAATCAGGTCGTTAACCATGAAGCTTCCGTTTGCATAGTAGAAACCAATTGCAACAAGAAGAGTCATAGGCTCATAACACATCATCTGAAGGAGCTCTCTCTGTGCACCCATGATACTGTAAGGTCCGTTGGTTGAAAAAGCAGCCATAACCATCATAACCTCAGACATGGACAGCGCAAAGAATACAAGAAGCATATCTCCGCCGCCGAAGAAAAGAGCACCTGTAAAAATTGTCATAATAAGGTAGCCTGTTACAAACAGAACCTGAATACTGTTAACAACGGTGGTCTGCTTGTTTAAAAGCTTGAACACATCATAGAAGGGCTGGAAAAGAGGTGGGCCCTGTCTGCCCTGCATACGTGCAGAGAAAATTCTGTCCACACCTGCAAGAAGTCCTCCAATAAAAGGTGCCAGCACTATATAAATTAAAGCCTTAACAAAAATCATCACATCCATCAGAAAGCACCTCCAACTACTACGATAAGCATAACAGCAACAAGCACTGCAGCGACGATAATGCTGGGCCAGAGAAGCTTCTTCTCACCGAAATAATCTTCCATGTACCAGTTGGACATGTAAAGTGCTCTCTCCTTGCCGAAGGAATCGATGTAATGTCTGTCGTCACCTGCATTAACACCGGCTACATAAGACATTGACATCTTGCTGTTCTTACCGATTGACATAATTCTTGATCCGATAGGAATCATAAATATCATCGCAACCATGATCATCATGATGATAACATCGCTGCCACCGATAACATCAGGAATGTTAGTGTTGAATGCCTCATCAAGAATAGGCTGGATCATGTTGCCTGACATCCAGGGGAATGCAAAGCACATAACAACAATCATTGTTGTAAGAGGGAAAATGGAAACCATCTCACTCCTTGGTGTAATATCCTCAATCTCAAAGGACTGATGGATAACTGTACAGATCTTGCCAAGCCATTTAGCCCAGTAGAAAAGTGTTGAACCTGAACCAAATACAAGGAAAAGAACCAGCCATACAGAACCTGAATCCACGAAGGATTTAAGAGCAGCCCACTTAGATACAAGCATTCCGAAAGGAGCCATGAACATACCGCAGATACCGATGATCATGATGAATGCAAGTCTTGGAA